>Ga0187893_10000260_pt1 | contig 136142 bp, 83 predicted proteins | sample MA1701074metaG_FD_139574 | JGI IMG/M metagenome (GOLD analysis project Ga0187893, IMG submission 139574) | White microbial mat communities from a basaltic lava cave in the Kipuka Kanohina Cave System on the Island of Hawaii, USA - MA170107-4 metaG ...
CTAGTGGTTTCGCGCTCAGTCGCCGCGCGGGCTCCCTGAAGGGGGCGTTCTTGGGTCTGTGGGGCGGCCGAGTGGCGGCGACGCACTCCGTGGTGAGCGTCTTCCCTGTGCCAGGGGTTGGAAGCTCATACGGGCCTTCGGCCCGAGAGCGGCTAGTGGTTTCGCGCTCAGTCGCCGCGCGGGCTCCCTGAAGAGGGTGATCTGGGGCGCGAGGCCCGCGCCGAGCGGGGATGAAGCACTCCGTGGTGAGCGCACCGATCCGGTGAGAGTCGAGGCGCCAGAGAAGGGCCCTCGAGCCTTCCCGAGGCTACGACTGGTCCGTCAGGGCCTCAACGGCGGTTCCTCGACCCGGAGCTTCACGGTAATGTCGCTGTGGAGCGTCCGGCCGTCGATGGTCAGAGAGATCCTGACCTCCCGCAGCCAGTCCAAGAGCGGCGCCCGGCATTCTCCGCCCTCCTCTGCTCGCTCGCCCTGCGTTTTCTTCACCGCAGGAAACCGGTCGCTCTGGAAGAACGGCGCCCCCGCGATCGGGAACGAAGCGCCTTGAAAGGTCCCGCCCCCGGGACAGGCCACGCCCGCCCCGAGGATCCTGACCGCCGCGAGCGGGCACTCCTCGATCGGCACCTTCAGGATCCCATGGAGATTCGAAAGGAACGTCGAGCCGGCCAGCGAAGCCTGCCGGACGCGGTGGATTGCCTCTTCTCGCATGGCCGAAAGGACGTGGAGCCGGGAATCCAGGTTGAGCCGCAGGCGGGCTTGCGCCGGCAGGTCCTCCCCGAAGACGATCTCCTCGGCCAGCCTCGCGGCGATCTCCTTCCTCGGCGAGAGGAACAGCCGGCCGCCCTGCTCCTTGCCCCAGAGAAGCGGGACGAAGGACCCGCCCTCGACCCGGAAAAAGCCGTCCGGCTCCGGCGTGCCGGTGAAGGTTACGGCTCGCACCTCGCCGCCCGGAAGGCGCTCGGCGATTGGCAGGATCAAGTAGAAGGGGACGCGCCGCGGATCAAGAACGATCCGGCTGAGCGGCTCCTCGCCGTGGAGGGGAGCCGCGAAGTCCAGCACCCCCGCCCGCACCCAGCCGTGGGTCGAGACGACGAGCGGTCCCACCTCCCCCTCGATCGAGAGGATTTCCCCGTGCGGCGGCGCCATCGACCGCGGCAAGGACGGACCGAGGACCGCCCGAAGCATCTGGTATGGTTCCCGCGCGAAGGGAAGGATGTCGACGGCGAATTCGATCCGGTCAATCGGTTCCTTCGGCCTCGGGCTCGCGGGCGCAGCCGCCGGAGATTCGGGGGCAGGCGCCGCGGGGACGAACCGGATGCGGACCACCGCGGGATCGACGCGATCCCATTGCCGCCGGTAGAACCAGGAGAATTCGTTGTAGGCGTTCGCCTCGGATCGAGTGAGTTTCTCGACGCCGACGTCGGGGATCGGAAGAAACGTTCCGAGGGAGCCGCGCAGAGAGTCGCCCGACCCTCCCGGCGTATCGACCGGACGGCTCCCATCGGGCCGAATGATCGTGCGGCCGGGCAGATAGCCGTGGCCGATGAGGTCCTCGATTCGGAGCTTCTGGCCGGTCTCGGCGCGGGCGACCGCGCGCGCGATCTCGACCAGCTCGAGATCGGCTCGGGCCCGTGTGCGGCGGGTCATCTCCGCCCGATATGCCGGCCCGACCAGCTCGCGGAGAAACGGATCCGAGACGAAGGCGAGCGCGCTCTGGGGAGTCCCGAGGGGATGGAGGACTCGCGCGTGGCGAAACCCCGGATCCAGCAATAGCGCGTTTCGACCCGTCTTCCCGCACTCGAGGAACCGTTCGACGAGCTTGCGGCAGTTGGCGACGAGGTGGTACTTGCCCATCGATGCATGGAAGGAGCGGATGCGGTTCCCGGGGGCCCTCAGGAACTTCACCCTCTCGCCGCCCACCTGGATCTCCTCCTCCTCCGCGGGCCCTTCGGGCCGGGCTCTCGATGCCTCGACCGCCTCGCTGCGGAGCCGCCGGATCGCCGCCGTGAACGTCGTCTCGTTCCTCGCCTCGAAAACGAATCCAAGAGCGCTCCCTTCTCTTACGAACGTGTCGAATGCGACGATCGCCATCTCGCCGATCGCCAGATCGCCGAAGAGCGTGGCGAGCACCGTCTCGCGCAGCGCGAGCTGCGTCTGGAGGATCTCCCGAACGCCGGCGTCGAACGAACGCCCGAGGATCGCATCGTGGAGGCCGCCGCCCCACGACTCGGCCCGCCCGCGAATCTCCTGAAAGTCTCGAAACCGCGGGAACCAGACGTAGAGGCACTCCGCGGGCACGAAGCGGGCCAGCGGCTCCACCGCCGTCTCCAGGGGCGCCGCCGGAATTTCCACGGGCCGGATCGCGGGCGGCTCAGGGAGCGGTTCGGACGGCGGCGCGCCGTCCTCGCCCTTCGAGCCGAGCAGCGTGTCGCGCTGGAAGGCGATGCGGATCGATTCCGTCCCCGCCAGGAGGTCCGCGAGCCCTTCGACCTCGGGGAAGAGGCTCAACGGCCGGCCGGGTCTCGCGCGGCCAAGTTCCGGATTCTCTTCGAGATCCAAACTCCGCGGGAGGTGCCAGCGGAGGTAGTTTTCGATGACCGGGTAGGCCTCATCGCGCGTCTCGGCGGCCGCGAGGATCGCTCGATAGCCTTTCCACCACCTCGCCAGGAGCGCCCGGTAGGCGCTGGAGTCCGGCGGCGATGTGGGGACGATGGGCGCATGATACTCCTTGTACATCGCCGTGGACAGGTTGCAGGTTACGATGGCTTCCAGCGGCTCGCTTCCCGAGAAGAGGAACAGCATCTCGAAGCCTTCGGGGCGGCCGGCGGGTCCGTTCGGCCCTCCGGGGACGGGATCGGGCAGGAAGACGGGATAGAGGATCCGGCGATGGTCGCCGGCGAGGTTGAATCGCTCGCGACCGGGCTCGGCGGCGGCCGGGTCGTCGATGCGAAAGCGGGCGCTCGCCACGCCGAGCGGCTCGCCCTTCAGCGCGACCGCCTCGACGCGCGGCGCCTCGGCGGCGATATCATGCGCCGCGATGAGCAAGGCGGCGACGATGCCGCAGACGGATGGACGATGAACCGCAGAGGACGCAGAGTTGCGCAGAGGGAGGCCGTGGACGGTCCGGGGGGAGATGATTAAGATCCGGGTGCTTGGTTGCATGGTGGAGACATCTTCTCTTGATCGTAGCGCCCCCTCCATCTCTCTTTTTTCGGACTTTCTGCCTCATCGGCCGCAGGCGGAAGGGAAAGCGGTGACTCTCCCGATCGCTATCCCCGTGGAGCCAGCGTTTCGGGAACTTCCAGTCCTCGATTTCCTGGGCGTCCTCTGGCCGGAACGCTCGAAGGACGGGATCCGCGAGTTGTTTGCCAAGGGTGCGGTGCGCTTCGATGGCCGGCCGGTCTCGCCACACGCGGTCGCGAGGGAATGTCCCGACCTACAGCTACACGCGGACCCGGAGGCGTTGCCGGCGATCCATCTCTCCGCGAACGAGGAGACGAGCGGCGTGAAGCTCGTCCACGAAGACGACCGCATCGCCGTCGTCGAGAAGCCCTCCGGCGTTCCGGTCGTTCCCAACCGCGGGCGCGCTTCCCCGAGCTGTCTGGGGTTCCTCATCCGCCGCGAGATGGCCTCGCGCGCCGGGAAGCCACGGTCCGAGTTTCGACGGATCCGTGTCGTGCACCGGATCGACCGCGCCACGAGCGGCCTCGTCATCCTCGCTCGGACTCTGGAAGCGGAAATCGGTCTGGCTCGTCTCTTCGAGGCGAGCCAGGTGCATAAGAAGTACATCGCGCTCCTCTCGGGAGAAGTCGCTCCCGCGGCGATCGGCGTGAACGTTCCAATCGGAGAAGGACGCAAGGGGAGAATGCGCGCCGGGCCGGGCGGGAAGGAGAGTTACACGGAGTTTATCGTCCTCGAGCGGCTGCCCGGGTTCACTCTCGTGCGGGCGCTGCCGCGCACCGGACGGACGCACCAGATCCGCGTCCACGCGTGGGCGATCGGCCACCCGCTCGCCGTCGACCCGCTCTATCGGGTCGGTCCGGCGGCAAAAACTCCATCGCCCCCGGCCATCAGACGCCTGACGCTGCACGCCGAGCGGCTCGTCCTGCCGGAAAGCTGGCCCGGAGCGCGGGAGTTCTTCGCTCTCCTGCCGGAAGACATGAAGGCCGCCATCGAGGCGCTGCGCGGGATGCAATAAGGCGGACGAATGAACGATTCACACGGACACGGAAGACTCAGAAGTTCACAGAGGAAGCGCTCGTCGAAGGAGAGAACATCCTCTGTGTCCTCCTCTCCTCTGCGATTAGTCTTCGTCCGTCCGTTGCCATGCCCGGCCATTACGTCGACCGCTTGGCCGCTTTGACCCCGCCCGGGAAGAGCTCGTCCCAGCGCTTGTCCACCCTCGCGACGATCTCGGGGACCATCACGAGCGGATTCGGATACCCCTTCTTGAACGTCGCGTCGATGCACAGAGGCCCGGAGTGAACCGGGCGGATTCCCTGCAGCTCGCTGCGGGCGAAGAGGACGTCGCGGGCGGGCTCGAACCGCGTCAGAAGCCCCCAAAGGAGGCTCGTCGTGTCCTCGAGATCCACGTCGTCGCTCACGGCGGCGATGAGCTTGAGGCCGCCCAGCTCCGGCCGGCCGGCGAGGTTTGTGAGGGCCGCGCGGGCCTCGCGGTCTCTGTCGCGTCGCATGCGCACCGCGAAGAGCGACTCCTCGATGAGCTTCGACCGCTCGACGCCGAGGACCTCGAGCCCCTCGGGCGAGCGCGGCTCCGCCGCCGAGCGCGGGGCCGGTCCGAGGTCGCCGGTCGCGTCGAGGACCATCTTCGAACCGAGGTTCATGCGGAAGCTCGAGAAGTCGAGCGTATCCATCGAGGTCGCCGGCAGGAGGATGAAGTCGCGAGCGGGGTCGAAGTGCGTCCGGATGGCCCGCAGGACGGCGCGGAAATCGCGAGGCGACGTCTGCGGCCCCACGACGACCAGCATCTTGGTCAAGGAAAGCTGCCCCTCGCCGAGGAGGCCGAGCGCCGTCTTCATCCCTTCGCGGGCGTAGCGCGATTCCATCGAGACCACGAGGAGCGGGTGAAAGCCCCCCTCGGCGTAGGCCCACAGGTCCCGGATTTCCGGGCGCGTCGCCTTGACGAGCGGCAGGAAAATCTCCTGCACGGCGTTGCCGAGGTAGAGGTCTTCCTGTGGCGGCTTTCCGACCACCGCCGCGTGGTAGACCGGCGCGTGCTTGCGGGTGACGGTCCGCACGTGGAACACGGGGAACGGCGCCGCGTGCGAGTAGTGGCCGTAGTGGTCGCCGAAGGGCCCCTCCGTCCGCCGCTCGCCGGGCTGGATGGCGCCTTCGAGGACGAACTCGGCATCGGCGGGGACGTCTAGGTCGATCCCGCGGCAGTGCGCCATGCGCGCCGGCCGGCCGCGAAGGAAGCCGCTGAAGGCGATTTCGTCGACCCCTTCGGGCAGCGGGCACATGGCGGCGAAGAGGAGGGTCGGGTCGGCGCCGATCGCCACCGCGACCGAGAGAGGTTGCTTCTCGGTCTCCGCCTTGTGGTGATGGAACCCGCCGCCTTTCTGGATCTGCCAGTGCATTCCCGTCGCATCCCGCGAATGAACGTGCATTCGATAGAGGCCCAGATTGCGGCGCGTTCCCCCCGGCTCCCGCGTCACGACGAGCGGGTAGGTGATGAAGGGGCCGCCGTCCTCGGGCCAGCACTTCAAGACTGGAAGCCGGGAGAGGTCGGGCGTTTCGACCACTTCCTGACAGGGAGGGCGGCGGACTCTGCGCTGGCGCATCTGAGCCAGCTTCCAGAGCGTCCCGCGCACTTCGAAGAGGCCGCGGGGCGTCGGAGGGTTCACCCGCTCGAGAAACCGCGCCAGCTCCGCGCCGATGGCCTCGGGGGATCGGCCGAAGGCGATCTCCAGCCGCCGCGGGCCGGCGAAGATGTTGATCGCGAGCGGGAAGGGCGACCCTTTTACGCGCTCGAAGAGGAGCGCGGGGCCGCCGCCGCGCACCAGCCGGCAGGCGATCTCCGTGATCTCGAGGTTGCTGTCGACCTCCGCTAGCACCCGCCGCAGCTCGCCGGCGGCCTCCAGGGCGGACAGGAACTCGGGCAGGCTGCGAGGGATCGCCGGCTGTTTTTTCATGGAAAACCGCATGGCGCACCTTCTACTGGGGCGCCTCGGGCTTCGTCAACGGCCGAACTCGCGACGCCCGAGTGAGAACGACGTTAACCGCAGAGGACGCGGAGGACGCAGAGTAGCTCAGAGGGACTGATCCGGCGGCGGTAACCTGCTCTGCGACCTCCGCGCATTCCTCTGCGTCCTCTGCGGTTCCCGTCCGTCATCCCTTAAGGGAAACTGAGTGCGCCTCTCAAGAAACCGCTCCGCACGGTCGATTCGATGGGATGAAACATGAAGGTATTGATGCTGACCCGGGAGTACCCGCCGCACATCTACGGCGGGGCGGGGGTGCACGTCGAGCACCTCAGCCGCGAGCTTGCCCGCCTGGCGGCCGTCGAAGTCCGATGTTTCGGCGCCCAGCGGGCCGTCGGCGGCCAGGTTGTCCCCTCGGTGCGCGGCTTCGAGGCCGCGGAAAGTCTCCTGGCCGGCCTCGACTCCCGGCTGCGCAAGGCCGTCGAGCCCCTGGCCGTCGATCTGGCCATGCTCGGTGTTCGCATCGACGCGGACATCGTCCATTGCCACACCTGGTACTCCATGATGGCGGGCCTCTGGGCCAAGATCCTCTACGGGATCCCGCTTGTGATCACCACGCACTCTCTCGAGCCGCTCCGCCCCTGGAAGTCGGAGCAGCTCGGCCGCGGCTATCAGCTCTCTTCATGGATCGAGCGGACCGCGATGGGGGCCGCGGACGCGATCGTTGCGGTCTCGGAGACGACCCGCTGCGAGGTCCTCGAATGTTATGGAGGCGATCCGGAGCGGGTCAAAGTGATCCACAACGGCATCGACCCGTACCAGTTCAAACCGATCGACCCGAAGCCGACGCTGGCGAAGTACGGCATCGATCCGGACCGCCCCTACATCCTCTTCGTAGGGCGCGTGACGCGCCAGAAGGGGATCATGCACCTCGTGAGGGCGCTGCGGCACGTGCAGGCCGACGTGCCGGCGATCCTGTGCGCGGGGGCGCCCGACACGGTCGAGATCGGCCGGGAGATGGAGGGGGCGGTCGCCGATTTGCAGCGAGTGAGGCCGAATGTCCGCTGGATCGCCGAGATGGTCCCCGTGCCGAGCCTCGTCGGGCTCTATAGCGCCGCCGCGCTCTTCGTTTGCCCGTCGGTCTACGAGCCGTTCGGCATCATCAACCTCGAAGCCATGGCGTGCGGAGTTCCCGTCGTGGCGACGAAGGTGGGGGGCATCCCCGAAGCCGTAGCCGACGGCGAGACGGGAATTCTCGTCCCCATCGAGCAGAAAGCATCGCCCGACTTCGAGCCGCGCGAACCCGAGCGTTTCTCGCGTGACCTGGCCGCGGCTATCGACCGCCTGCTGGCCGATCCCGCCCTCCGAAAGCGCATGGGCACCGCCGGCCGCCGGCGGGTGGAAGAGCGCTTCGCCTGGTCCTCCATCGCCCGCCGCACGATCGATGTCTACAGTTCGGTCATCGCGGCGCGGAGGCCCGTCGCCGTGTGACACACGGACGACGACGGTAACCACACGTCCCGCCGAACTACAACGCCGAGACCAGCACCATGAAGGTTTTCGTGAGCTGCGCCCTCCCTGGGCTGCACAAAGTTCCGCAGCTCTGCGGCACCTCAATGGGATTCGATTTCCCGACGCGAAAGTGATCCAGGACTCTCCACGCATCTCGGGCCGACCCGGAAGGCCTCCTCTGTGCTCCCTCTGTGATCCTCCGTGTCCTCTGTGGTTCCATCCTCTTCGTTCGTTCACCGGATCGCCCGGATCCTCTCCTCCGCCGCCTTCACCGCCTCGGCCTCCATGTGCGCCGTCACAGTCAGGGTCGCCTTGTGCGATCCGCCCGGCTTGAGCACGACGACGCGCCCCGCCTTCCGCTCGACCGCCCGGGAGTTCGGGAAGTTCGTTCCCGGCTCGAGGCCCACGGCATAGCCGCTCTCGCGGCCTGTCGTGTTCTTCCAGACGGTGAAAAAAGGTAGCTCCTTGAGCGCGTAGCGGAGCGACGCGCCGCGGTCGCCGGCGCGGTTCTTGAGGAGGACCTCGGTCTCGCCCCGCGAGTCTCCCTTCAGCTCGAGGAAGTAGACCTGCTCGACGTAGCCGGGCTTCGGAGGCCCGTAGCGGTCGAAGGCAGCCACGCCGTCCTCCTCCGCGCCCCTCGGATCGCGCGGCGAGACCTTGGCCACGGGCCCCACGAAACGCGCCCCGTCCTCAAGGAGCGGCGCGCCGAAGTTGCAGTGGTAGAGGCTCTGCATCTCTTGCGGCGCCCCTCCGAGGTTCCTCACCTCGTCGGCGAGCGTGATCGACGTCGAGCCGGGCACGGTCGAAATCTCCGCGAAGAGCCGCAGCCGCGGGCCGAACATCATCGCCTCGTCGACGATGCCGCGGATCCGGATCGTGTGGGGAGGCTCGGCGTCGATGGAGACCGTGACGGAGCGCGCCGGCATGTAGCTGATCCTCCCGTGGAGGGTGAGCTGGATCGTGCGCGGGTTGCCGTTATTGTCGATGATCTCGTCGGGACCCGGCGCGCCGTTCGACTCGAGGCCGCAGCGGTTGATCCACTCGCCGAACCCGTCGAGCCAGCCGAGCCCGCCGCGCGCGTTCAGCTCGACGTGCTGGGGGTGGACGACCTCCGTCACCGGCGACTCCCAACCGAGCCTCAAGTCGCCGCAACGCGCCTCCCAGAGCCCCATGCCGCGCGTCGGGATGATCCGGAACGTCATGCGGCCGTTGTCGACCGCGATGGCATCGACCCCCTCCTGCCGCCCGCCGTGGAGCACGGACTTCCGCACCGTCCATCGCGCCGAGTCCCCGGACCCCGGAACATCCTTCGCCGAGATCGACCACTCTTCGACGCGGACGTTCTCGTCGACGCTGATGAGCGTCTTCCTGAGGATGCTCCTCCGCTCCAAGAACCCCTCCAAATGATCCGCCGCCCAACATCGGCCGGTCGGAATGGCCGCCAGGAGCACGACAATGCTTCGAACGATCCTACCCTTACCTCCGATCCGCAGTTTCATGTTTCGTCCTCTGCGCTTCTCCGCGTCCTCCGCGTCCTCTGCGGTTAATCTTCCTTCGCTTGGTCCCGACGGCCCACCTTGATCTCGACCCAAGGCAGTGTATCTTAACGGGGCCACGATTTGAAAGCCGGCGCCCCGCGTACCGCGCGAGCCGGGAGAGGAAACCCATCACGATGTTCGGACGAGAGAAACTCAGCGAGGCGGCCGTCCTCGATGTCCTCCGCACCGTCAAAGATCCCGACCTCCACCGGGACATCGTCTCCCTCGGCTTCGTCAAGGACCTGAAGATTGATGCCGGTCACGTCTCCTTCAAGGTGGAGCTGACGACGCCCGCCTGTCCGGTGAAGGATCAGCTCAAGGCGGAGTGCCACCAGAAGGTCGAGGTGATACCGGGCGTCAAGGCGGTCGATGTCGAGATGACCGCCAGCGTGCGCGGCCCGCGGGCCGGCGCCGAGCAAGTGCTCCTTCCCGGCGTGAAGAACATCGTGGCAGTGGCGAGCGGGAAAGGGGGCGTCGGCAAGTCGACGACCGCGATCAACCTCGCCCTCGCGCTGCGCCAGAGCGGCGCCGCGGTCGGGCTCCTCGATGCGGACGTGTACGGGCCGAGCATGGCGATGATGTTCGGCCTCGAGGGGAGGCCTCAGATCACCGAACAGCGCAAGATCCTCCCGCTCGAAGGGCACGGCATGAAGGTGCTCTCGATGGGCTTCCTGAGCGAGGGCGACAAGCCCGTCATCTGGCGCGGGCCGATGGTCCACGGCCTCCTCCAGCAGTTCCTGCGCGATGCGGAGTGGGGGAGCCTCGACTACCTCGTGATCGACCTTCCGCCCGGGACCGGCGACGCGCAGCTCTCGATCTCGCAGCTCGTCTCGATCTCCGGCGCCGTGATCGTGACCACGCCGCAGGACATCAGTCTCATCGATGCCCGAAAGGGGCTGAAGATGTTCCAGCAAATGCGCGTTCCGGTCCTCGGCATCGTCGAGAACATGAGCTACTTCGTCTGCACGAATTGCGGCCACCGCCACGAGATCTTCCGTTACGGGGGTGGGAAGCGCACAGCCGAGGAGCTGGGCGTGCCGTTCCTTGGCGAGATCCCGATCGACCCCGAGGTGGTCATCGGCGGCGACCAGGGGGCGCCGATTGTGGTCCGCAACCCCGCCTCGCCCGCTTCGAAGGCCTACACCGCCGTCGCGGGCCAGGTGGCGGCCCGACTCAGCATCCTGAGCGCGGGCGAAGAGGCCGCCTCCGACATGTCCGCCCCGATCAAGTGGCAGTAGGAGCGGGGATGGCCGAAGGGCTCCCAGCCCTGTTTCCGCGCTCGATGAAGCAGGCCGGGCCGGCCGAGCTCGAGATCACTTGGAGCGACGGCCACGTGAGCCTCTACCCGGTCGTTCACCTCCGGCGCAACTGCCGATGCGCGTCGTGTGTCGAGGAGTGGAGCGGAAAGCGGCTCCTCGACCCGACGAAAGTCTCCGAGAACGTGCGGCCGATCGAAATAAACCCGGTCGGCCGCTACGCGATCAACTTCATCTGGAACGACGGGCACTCGTCGGGGATATACACGTACGAGCACTTGCGGAGCCTCTGCCCGTGCGATTCCTGCCGAGCAGGGCGGAGATGAGCCACACGCGCAATCCCTATCCGAATCCGAATCCGCGTCGGCATCCGCATCCGAATCCGAATCGGCATCCGCACCCGCAACCGGATCCGCACCCGCCGCCGCCTCGGCTCACTCCCGCGTGTCGGGGCTCTGCCTCCAGTAGACCATCACCTGCCCCAGGAGGTCCTCCATCGCCTTCTGGAGGATCGACTCCGGTTCAGCGGTGAGGCTCTGGAAGCCGCACTCGCCGATGGGTTTGCCGCTGGAGCGGTCGACCGCTGCCATGCGAACCTGGATGCGTGAGCCGGTGCCGCCGGCCGCAGGCGGCGCGGTGCTGACCGCCCCGAGGACAAAGACCTCGGGGGTCGCCGGGGCTCCCTTCTCGGCCGCGGCGGTGGCGATGGCGGCGGCCGCGATCGCGGGGGGAAGGTCGGCGGGTGCCGGCGCGGGGCGCGCGGCAAAGCCGTTGTGGGCGAGGACGTTCACGGTATGCGAGGTGAGCGGGCCGTCGACGGTGTGCCGGTTTCCGTCGGCACGGACGATCGCCACGGCAAAGGCGGGGGGAGGCGGTTCGCGATGAGCGGGAGCCCCTCGGGCTCGCTGTTCGGGTTGCCGTGCAGGAGGGGGCGCCGGAGCGCGGGGAGCCGGGGGACCGGGATCGGGAAGCAGCTCGTGAGCTGGTTGCGCGCACGCGGCCACGACGAGGACCGCCAGGAGCGGAAGGAACCTTCCGGCGACCCGCGTCGTCCTCATTGGCTTTCCTTCTTTGGATCGGGGCCGCTCGCAGCGGGCGCGGGCGCCGAGGGAGCCGCATTCGCGGCGGCTCTCGGCGTCGCGTGGTAGTTCCAGCGGCTACCCTCGACCTTGGTGACATCAAGCTTCACTCCGGCGTCGATCGCACCGACGCGGGCGCGGAGGTCCTCCGGCGCGCCCATCCAGGCCAGTTCGTAGCGGGCGATGCCGCTCGCCGGCCCCGTGCCGGTCGAATAGCGCACGTCGCGTGTCCAGAGAACGCCCGGGATCGATCGGAGCGCGATCTGGATCCTCTCCGCGTCCGTGAAGCTCGCGAGGCCGTCGATGGTGATCGTGACGGCGCGGTGGCCCTTCGGCTCGGCGCGCAGGGCCTCCGCAAGGCGCCGTGCGGCCTCGGAGAGGGCCCGAGTCTTCGCATCGCGAAGCGCGCGGTCCTCCCCGTCGCCGTTGGTTGCCGTGAGGACGGTCGCATCGTCGGTCCTGACGAGCTGGACGCCGGCGTGGACGCTGAACCGCTCGGCGATGACCCGCCCGCGCGGAGTTTCCCTTTCGTGCTCCGACGCCCCCAGCTCGCCCAGGGCGAAGTAGTCGACGCCGGCCTGGAGGAGGTTCGAGAAGACCTTGGCGTTCTCATCGAGCCCTTTGTGCACCAAGGAGTCGAAATCGCGCTTCAGGATGTCCTCGAACGTGCCCGTGCGGACGACCTCGAGGCCCAGATCCCTTCCTGCGACGAGGAGCGCTTCGGAGAGGATCGCCTCCGACTCGGTGTCGCGTCTCGCCGACCCTTCCCGGCCGATGCGCTCGGTGACGAGCACCGCCACGCGCTTCGTGGCCTGCGGCGGCGGCTCGAGCTTGGGGGGCGGCGGAGGAAGCTGGGTCTGGACCGGCGGTGCGGTCACGGGCGGCGGCGGCTGGGTGTTGGTCGGCACCGGACTGGGCTGGAGAAGCTCGGGAGGGCTGCCGCCGCAGCCTAGGGCGGCAAGAACGGCGACCGCCCAGGCGATCCGGCCGAGCGAGAAGGGGTTCAGCGTCATGGTAAAGCCTCCTTAGGGCGAATCGGCGCCGGCGTCACTTGGCCGGGTGGATCTGCAGGCGCATGTTCTTGGAGTCGCGGTTGTTCGCGGCGACCTGGAGCGGCTTCTCCGTGTTCGGGTCGATGAAAAACGTGATCGGATCCTGCTCTTCTGTCAACCGTCCGGCCTCATCGGTGAAAAACGCCTTGTAGCTCAGCCGCATGGCAAGCGACCCCTTGTTGCGAACTCCGGTGTTGTACTCTAGGAGCCCGCCGGCGTTGAAGGAGTAGTTCCGCGGGAGGTTCGGGATGTCGAGATAGGGTACAAGCGCGGGATCGATCACGAGGACTCCGGGCGCCGAGGGCCCCACGTGCGGCGTGACCGGCCCCGGCGGGGGCGTCGCACACCCTCCGAGGAATAGGCCCACGCAAGCAAAGAGGGAGAAAGAAGAGAGGCTTCGGGCGTTCGTCATGACAGAAAGCTCCTTTCAAGTCTGATTGTGTTGCGGCGAGGAGGAGGAGGGAGGCCGCAGGGCTCCCGAGGAGGGATAGAGACCTCCCTTGCGCGATGGGAGAAGCCGGAAATAAAGCAGCGTCGATCGGCCCTTCTCGACTGGCACGGCCGTCCAGGTCTGGTCGAGGCTCGGCCCACGATGCGCGCGGGCTCGGATCTCCACGCGGCATTCCCCCGGCGGCGCGCTCGCGACGATCAGGAAGAGCTGGCCCGGGAGAAAGCCCCAGGCGCGAATATCGGCCGAGGGGTCGACGGCGGTCTCGCTGATGATCATCGTGGTGATCCCGATCCCCATGGCGATCAGCCCCGCGGTCTCCATGGCGCGGCCCCGGCTGCGGTTCGATTGTTGAGATCCGACGGCTGCCGCGGTCGCGCCCGCCGCGGTGAGCCCGGCTCCTGCGGCCGTGAGGGCCTCCTGGCGGATCGCCTTGTCGCGGTTGAGGTCGTCGACGGCGCGCGTTCCCATCGTGGAGGCCTGAGCGAAGAGGTCCTCGGTCTCGCCGAAGCTAGCCGGCCGGCCGTCGATCCGGAAATCGATCAGCTCGGCCTCCTCGCCGCGGCGGTAGCTCAGGACTTCTCGGCGGTTCCCGGTCTGGAGCTTGACGGGACCCCGCCCCGCCTCGGCGACGCCGAGGACGTTGCTCGCCGCCTCCATGCCGCGGTCGAACAGCTCGGCCATCTCCGGGCGGTGCCGCTTGGCGTCGGCGAGATGGCGGGCCGCTTCCGCCGGCTCGTCGATCTCCTTGCACGCGCGCGCGGCGAAGAACGCGAGCGTGGCGTAGTTCGATTCGTAGAGGAACGTATCCTCGTTCGACGCTCCCTCGCGCGCCTTCGCCTTCTCGACGGGCATCCGGTAGATCCCCCGGTCCTTGCTCATGGCCGAGAGGAACGCGTTCAGGGCCCCTTCGTGGTCGCCCCGGCGGAAGCGCAGGAGCCCGAGGTAGAAATCGACCATGGCCCGCTCGAACGGCTCGCCTTTGAACGGCTTCTCCTTCTCGCGCCCGAAGAAGGCGAGAGAGTCGCGCTCCCCCTTCTGGTCGCCGAGGAAGATGTTGACGCGCGACGAAGCCAGCTCGGCTAGCCGTTCCGACTCGGCCCAGTCGCCGGCGAGGAGCGAGGCCGAGAGGAGCTTGTCGATGCCGATGAGCGAGTTGATCGATGGATCCTGCTCGGCCGTTGCGTAGACGACGGCGATGTCCTGCGGCCGGTTTTCGAAGAAGTGGAAGTCGGCTTGCTCATACAGGGGGGGCGAGGAACAGCCGGCCAGGGAGGTGCATAGAAGAAGAGATTTAACCGCAGAGGACGCGGAGGAGAGCAGAGGAAGTCTTCGCGAGGGAAGAGGGCTCCCGTAGAATCGTTGGCACTTATTCTGGTTGGAAGTTGACGTTGGCGTCATGTGCGCTCTTGCCCGCTAGCTGTACGCCGTCCCGATGATCTGCTGTTTGACCCGGAAGACCGAGTCGGCCCAGAGGACGACCGCGTCCTTCACCTGGACGAGGCTGAAGGAGAACTGGACGGATCGAGTCTCCTGGACGGAGCCTCCCGTGGCCGCCGAACGGGTGAAGACCTCGAGGATGCGCCCTTCGAGGACCAGCTCGGCGCCCGCGGCCGCGGACTCGACGCCCGAAGTCTTGACCTCGCCGGCGAGCTGGCGGGCGCGCTCCTTCTCCACCGCCTCGCGGTCGAGGAACTGAAAGTCCTCCCCGGCGTACTTGTTTAGGACGGCCAGCATCTGGCGGATGAAGAGCCGCTTGTTGAAGTTCGTCATGCTCGTGAGGTTCTTGATCTCGCGCTCCTCGATGGCGATCCGGAGCGGCCGGGCGGTCTCCAGGAGCTTCCGCACGTCCGGATGGCTCCGGAGAGAGTTCACCATCTTCTGGGAGACCTCCTGGACGTCGGAGATGTCGACGAGCGTCCCCATGTCGTTGGCGGCCGCGGACGGATCGATGCGGACCGCCGTCCCCTCCGGCTGCGTGGAGGCGCAACCCGTGAAGGCGGGGAGGACCGCGAGAGCAGCGGAGATTCCGGCGGTAAGGGGGTTCATGAGAAAACCGCCATGAGCTACCCGGGGCGAATCAGTTTGCCTTGACGACCGTGTCGTTGTCCGCCCAGAGGTCGATCCCCTGGAGGTCGGTGAGCTTGAAGTTGTACTGGACGGTCGTTGTCTGGCCGCCGCGGAGGGCTATCAGCTCGATCTGGAGGACCATGTCGGCGCCGGCCGCGGCCGCGTCGACTCCCGAAGTCTTCACCTCGCCCGCGAGCTGCCGCTCGCGCTCCGGCGAGACCGCTTTGCGGTTGATGAACTTGAACTCGGCGCCGGCCGCCCGGTTCAGCTTGGCGACCAGCTCGTTGTAGAGGATGCGCGCGTTGTAGCCGTGGAGCTTCGGGTCGACGGTGATGCTGTTCTCATCGAGAAGGATCAGCTTCACGGGCTTGGCGGCGACGTCCGGATCGCGCCGCATCGAGTTCACCATCTTTTGGCAGACCATGAGGACGTCATCGGCTCCTCCGGACTCCCGCTGCGTCGTCGTGGGATCGACGCGGATGGGCGTCCCCGTGGGTTGGGGGTTGGCGCAGGCGGCGGCAACGAGACAGGCGAGCAAGGTCGCTACGGACGCGTTCTTCATTGAAGTCTCTCCTATGGGCTTCTCCAAAGCGGGCGGCATTGTGGTTGGCGACCGGTGTCCTGTCAACGACGTTAACCGCAGTGGACGCGGAGGACGCAGAGGAGCGCAGATGGACCAACTCGCAGGTAGAGATCTCCTCTGCGTCCTCCGCGGAATCCTCTGCGTCCTCTGCGGTTCCCGTCCGCAATTTACACCGCCGAAACGGAAGGCTAAACTCTCTCGCCCATCCCTGTTAGGAGAGTCATCGTGAGCGGAGAGCGCGAGGTCCGGATCGGCATCGTCGGCTGCGGCGTCGTCAGCGAATTCCAGGCCGATGCGATCCGCCAGCTCGCTGGCGCCCGCGTGGCGGCCTTCTGCGACAGCGTGGAGCCGGCGGCGCGTGCCCGAGCCGATCGGTTCGGCGGCAAAGTCTTCACGGACTTCCGAGTGATGGTCCGCAGCCCCGACATCGACGCCGTCTCGATCTGCACGCCCTCGGGGGCCCACCTCGACCCCGCCCTCGCCGCGGCCGAGGCCGGTAAGCACGTCATGGTCGAAAAGCCGATCGAGGTCACCCCCGAGCGAGCCGACAGGATCATCGCGGCCTGCCGCTCGAAGGGGGTCAAGCTCGGGGCGATCTTCCCGCGCCGATTCATGGACTCGAGCCGTACGCTCAAGGCGGCGATCGATGCGGGCCGCTTCGGCACGATCGTCCTCGGAGACGTCTACATCAAGTGGTTCCGCACGCAGGAGTACTACGAGAAGGGCGGATGGCGCGGCACGTGGACGCTCGACGGCGGCGGCGCCCTCATGAACCAGGGGATCCACGGCATCGACCTCCTCCAGTGGCTCATGGGAGGCGTCGAGTCGGTCTCGGCGTTCGCCGCCACGCGCGCGCACACCCGCATCGAGGTCGAGGACGTCGCGGTGGTCGCGGTCCGGTTCAAGAACGGCGCGCTCGGCGCCATCGAGGGCACCACGGGCTCCTGGCCTGGAACGAAGATCCGCATCGAAGTCTCCGGGACCGAAGGGTCCGCCGTCATGGAGGACGAGACGTTCCTCGGGTGGAAGTTTCGCAAGGAAGTGCCCGAGGACGACGAGATCCGCCGGCGCTACGGACCGCGCGAGGGTCTCTCGGGCGGCGGCGCGGGCGACCCCCGGGCGATCGACAGCGAGGGGCACCGGAGGCAGTTCGAGGACTTCGTGGCGGCGATCCGCGAGAACCGTCCGCCGGGCGTGGAAGGGGCGGAAGGGCGCGTGGCGGTGTCGGTGATCACCTCAATCTACCGGGCGGCGCGAGAAGGGCGGGTGGTCAAGGTTGAGTGACGGACGGCTAACCGCAGAGGACGCAGAGGTACGAGGAGGAAGCGCAGGGTGCAGCAGAACACTTCCTCTGCGTCCTCTGCGGTTCCCGTCCTCTATCGACTTCCCTTGCCTTCCTCAACTCGGATGAGGCGGTCGACTCCGGGGACGGAGTAGGTTTCTTCTTCTCCCGTAGGCCAGCGGACGCGCAGTTCATCGACCGTGGTCGACGGACCCAACCCGAAGCGGGCGGCGATCTCGGAGGAGGAGGCGTAGCTGCTCCCGGCGCGGATGCGGCGCATCTGGGTCTGTCCGGCGGCCTTCAAGCTGACGACGGCGCCGACTCCGTCGCGGTTCGACTTCTTGCCCACCGTCCGCACGGCGAGCCAGTGGCCGCGGGGCGGGCCGGAGTTCTCAATGACGGTGGCGGGCTCTCCCATCGCGACCAGGACGACATCCTGGTCCCCGTCCCCGTCGAGGTCGCCGTACGCCCCGCCGCGGTTCGACTTCTTGATCTGAAGGGCGGGCCCGCTTGAGTTCGAGGCGTCGAGGAATCTGCCCGAGCGGTCGTCGATGAAGAGCTTCGATGGCTGGCGCCATCCGGGACTCGTCGGGAGGCGATCCGACTCCAGGACGACGTGCCCCTGGCCGACGAAGAGGTCCTCGTCGCCGTCGAGGTCGGGATCGAAAAAAAAGCAGGACCAGCCCAGGTAGGCGAAGCAGGGCTCGGCGAGGTTCAACGGGCCCGTGATCTCGGTGAAGAAGCCGTTTCCTTCGTTGCGCCGGTAGTTGTTGTTGTCGTTCTCGAAGTTGACGATGAAGACGTCCTCGTAGCCTTTCCCTCCGCGGAACGACGCATCGACGCCCATGCCCGCCTGAGCGACTCCGCTGTCGTTCAACGCGACGCCGGCCCGCAGTGCGACGTCGGCGAACGTGCCGTCCTTGCGGTTCTCGAAGAGGTAATTGGCTCGAGTGTCGTTCGTGACAAGGATGTCGAGCCAGTCGTCGCGGTTGTAGTCGATGGCGAGGACGCCGAGGCTGTAGGACGGCGGGACCGAGCGGATGCCGGCGCGCTCGCTTGCGTCCTCGAAGGTACCGTCCCCACGGTTGCGATAAAGGGAGCAGCGGCCGGGCGGAAGCCCGACGGGGCCGCACATGATGGGCATGCCTTTGTAGTTGCAGGAGGGATCCGTGCCCCTGCGCGGGATCTTCCGGATGTCGAAGTCGATGTAGTTGGCCACGAGGAGGTCGAGGTGGCCATCGCGGTCGTAGTCGAGCCAGCCGACGCTCGATCCCCACCCCGGATCTCCGAGCCCCGCCTCCTCCGTCGCGTCCTTGAAGCGGCCGCCGCCTTCGTTGCGCCAGAGGCAGTCCTGGCCGTAGTTGTTGACGTAGAGGTCCAGGTCGCCATCGTTGTCGTAATCGGCCGCCGCGACGCCGCAGCCCCAGGCCGACTCGACAAGCCCCGCCTCCTTCGTCACGTCGGTGAAACGGAAGCCGCCGTCGTTTCTGTAGAGGGCATCGCTCAAGGAGAGTTCGTTGGCCACGGCTTGACGGCGCGGGTCTTCGGGAGATAGGAGCGACTCGATTCTCTGGCCGTTGACGAAGAAGATGTCGAGGTCGCCGTCGTTGTCGGCGTCGAAAAGCGCACAGCCCCCGCCGTTCGCCTCGATGATGTAGTCCTTTTCCTTCACACCACCGCAAGTGTGAACGAACCGGATTCCGGCCCGCTCGGAGGCGTCGACAAAATTCAAAGGGACAGCGAGCGGAGCCGTGGAGGCCGGAGGAGCGACTCGCCTGGCGGACGACGGTCGTTCACAGGAGGGAAGCGCCAGCAAGCCGGCGATCACGAGGAGAGTTCGAGGGAACATTCGAAGGATCTTACCATTCGGCCGGATGGTCCGTCAGGGGGACGGCGCCTTCACCGGTCCACCAGCCGCAACTGCAGCCGGAGCCGCATCCGCAGCGGAATCAGCACTCCCTCCGCCCTCTCCCTTCGTGTCCTCTGTGTCCTCCGTGGTTCAAATTCGTCCGTTCGTCTTGCCTGAGGTTCGTGCGATGATACGATCTCTCCCGCTGGATCATGGTCTCTCTCGCCCTATCGACGTTCCTCGCGGTTCTGTCGGCCGGAATTCCTCTGCCTGCGGAGGATCCCGCGGCTCCGCCGATCGATGGGCCTTACCAGCGGAGCCTGACCCTCGTGCGCGAGGCTCTGCAGAAGCGGCCGCAGGATGCGCGACTCTATTTCATCCTCGGCGACGTCCACCAGCGCCATCGCCAGCATCGCGGGTCTCTCGAAGCATTCCAGACCGCCCTCCGGCTCGATCCGACGCTCGCCGAGGCTCAGCTCCGCATCGGTGAGGTCTGCACGGCCCTTGGGGAGCTTGACCGCGCCGCCGAGGCCTACCGGCGGCTCATCTCGATGAATTTTCCGCCCCTTCAGATCCCCGCTCGCGTGAACCTCTCCAACGTCTACTTTCAGGCGGGGAAGTTCGCCGAAGCGGCCGATGAGCTGCGGCAGGTCGTCCATCCGAACGATGGGAGCGATGAGTATCGCTATCAGCTCGCGCGAGCCCTTGATGGCCAGGCGAAGAGCCTCGCCGGCCAGCCTGAAGCCGCCGCGAGGGTCTCGCAGCTCGAGGACGAGGCCGTTCAGGTCCTCGAGGAGGCCGCGCGGATCAACGCGGGCCATCCGAGGGTCCACTACCTCCTCGGCCTCCTGTATCAGAGGCGGAAGAAACCCGCCGAGGCGCGGCGGGAGATGGAGCTGTTTCAGAAGCTGCGCGCCGAGCGCGGCGACCTCGCCAGTGCGGCTTTTCAGAAGGAAGAGGAGTTCTTCGTCGCCGACACCGTGCTCCAGATCGCCAGAAGCGGTTTCGAAGCGGGGGACGCTTCCGGGGCCCTGGCGCTGCTTCAGGGGGCGATCGCGGGGCAACCCGGCGCGCTGCGCCTCTCGAACCTCGAAGGCTGGATCCACCTCAAGCAGCAGAGGTTCGATGACGCGGCTCGCTCCTACCAGCGAGTCCTCGACCGCGACCCGCAGAACGCAGAAGCTCTCTGGAACTTCGGCACGGCTCGCTTGAGGGCGGGCCGCCCCGAAGAGGCAGCCCCGTTTCTCGTGCGGGGGGCGGAAGTGCGCAAGACGTTCCCGGACGGCTGGGAGCTCCTCGCGGACCTGGCCATCAAGGGAGGCTCGCTCGCCCCGCGGGCCGAAGAATTCGCCCGAGCTGCCGTGCGCTACCGGCCGTCCCCGCCGAACATCCTCCGCCTCCTGGGCCTTCTCCGGGGCCGGGGCGACCTTCAAGGCTGCGAGCGGCTCCTCCAGGAGGGCCTTCAGCGCAATCCAGGCCATCCGGACCTCGTGCGGGCGCTTCAGAGCCTCCAGGGGGCGCCTCGATGAGGGCGTCGCGGGCCCATCGCGCGCTCGTCGGGCTTCTGGCCGTCGGTTGCGCGTCTCGCGATGGCTCGCCCCCGCCCGCTGGCGGCTTCGTGATTCTCACGGACATCGCCGGAACGAGCGGGGTCGATTTCCGCCACGAAAACGGCCACGATGGGCAGCGGTTCCGGATCGCGGAGACGATCACCGGCGGCCTCGCCCTCCTCGACTTCGATGGCGACGGAGCGCTCGACATCTACTTCACGAGCGGCCAGAGGATCGAGCCGGGCACGAGGCCGGCCCGAAACGCGCTCTACCGCGGACGCGGAGACGGCACCTTCGAGGATGTCTCGGCTCGATCGGGGACGGACGATACCTCCCACAGCCTCGGCTGCTCCGTGGCGGACATCGAAGGCGACGGCGATCCGGATATCCTTGTCACCAACCTCGGCCCGAACCGGCTCTACCGCAATAACGGCGACGGCACCTTTACCGACATCGCCCGCGAGGCGGGGATCGCAGGCGACGCCATGCACACCGGATGCGCCTTCTTCGACATGGACCACGACGGCGACCTCGACGTCTACATCGCCGCCTACGCCGTCGACGCCCGGAAGGATTTCGCCCCCTGCCTGGTCCGAGGCTACAAGGGCTACTGCGCCCCGAAGGACTACAAACCTGCCCCCCATTACCTGTACGAGAACCTTGGCGATGGAAAGTTCCGCGACGTCTCGGAGGAGTCGGGGATCCGGGCCGGCGAGCCGGGCCGGGGCCTTGGGGTGATCGCCGCGGACTTCAACAGCGATGGTCACCCCGACCTCTATGTGGCCAACGACACGACGGCCAACTACATGCTCCTCGGGGATGGGAAGGGCCGCTTCAGCGATGTGGCGCTCCTGAACGGAACCGCCTTCGGCGAAGAGGGGGGCGAGATGGGAAGTATGGGCGTCGATGCGGCCGACTACGACGGCGACGGGAGGCTCGACATCGCCGTCACCAACTACCAGAACCAGATGAACAACCTCTATCGAGCCGTCGTGGGCGGCCAGCTCTACGAGGAGCGCGCCCGCCTGACCGGTATCGCGAGGGCGCCGCAGCCCGAAGTGGCCTGGGGGGTGGGGCTTGTCGATTTCGACAACGATGGATGGCGAGATCTCTTCATCGCCAACGGCCACCTCAACCCCGAGGTGCGGAGCTGGGACGACAGCACCTCCTACGAGCAGGGGAAGAAGCTGTACCGCAACATCAACGGGAAGAGATTCGAGGACTACGCGGACCGAACCGGCGAGGCCATGAAGCGCCGGCGGGTGAGCCGCGGGGCCGCGTTCGGCGACCTGGACAACGACGGCGACCCCGACGTCGTGATGAACCCTTCCGTAGGGGGCGCGGAGCTCCTCCGGAACGACGGAGGCGAGCGGGCGGGGTGGTGTATGGTTCAGCTTGTGGGGGACGGAAAAAACCGCGACGCCATCGGCGCCCGCGCAACGGTGACCGCCGGCGGCCGCTCGCAGTGGGGCGAGCGGCGCAGCTCGTCAGGGTACCTCTCGGCCGGCGACCCGCGACTCCACTTCGGTTTGGGCACCGCCCGAGCGGTCGATCAACTCGAAGTCCGCTGGCCCAGCGGCAAGGTGGAAACCCACCGGAACCTCCCCGCGAATCGGCTGCTCACGGTAAGTGAGGGGCAGACGGCGGTCGAGGCGAGCGAGCTGGGGCACAAGAGGCAGTAAAGCAGGACGGGGGATTACCACAGAGGGCACAGAGGCTTACAGAGGGATTGTCGAAGCCGCGGGTCGCTGCCTCTGTGTTCCTCTGTGTCCTTCTGTGGTTCATTTCTTCTCTCCCTCATCGCCGATCAAAAAAAAAACACGGCGCGTGGGGCTCGCATTGAGCCGCCACGCGCCGTGTTCAGCCGCTCTGGCTTACCCGATCGGGCTCACCAGGTCAGCTTTGGGCGGTGTTACGGGCACCTCGCGTGAGTGCCGCAACCTTCGAACAGGTCGCACTCCGGATACGGGGCCGCCGGCGGCGGGCCCGCCAGGAACTGGAAGTTCAGGTCGAACACCGCGTCGGTGAGGTCGAGCATGCCGTCCTTGTTGCAGTCGAGCGCGCCCGGGCACTGCGACGGCGGGCCGGCGAGGAACTGGAAGTTCAGGCTGAAAACCGCATCCGTCAGGTCGCGGAGGTTGTCTCCGTTACCGTCGCAGCGGACCCAGTTCACAGCCGCCTTGACCTTGAAGGTCGCCGTGGCCGTCGCGGGGTTCGCGCAAGCGCCGTCGTCGACGACGAGCGACACGTTGACGTCCCCGGCTCCGGTGGTGTTGATCGCCACCGTCGCGCCGGTGTCGGAGCCCTGGATCGTCCCGGGGCCACTCGTCACGGACCACTTGTACGTGATCGCACCGGTGTCGCCGGCGCCGGCGCTCGATCCGGTGCTGTCGAGGTTGACGACCGTGCCCGGTGTGACGTCACCCGCCGGCGTGCCGGTGATGGCCGCCACCTCGGCGATATCGTTGCACTCGACCAGCTTGACGCTGAGGTTGTCGATAAAGGCGCTCACGGTCGCACCACCGGTGCCGCCCGCGAAGCCGTAGATGCACGTGAACCCTTCCTCCTGAGCGTACGTCAGCGGCAGGACACGCGTCTCAACCCACTTCCTGAGCTCCGTCGCGGGGCCTTCCGCCGTGTTCTGGCCGAGCCAGACCTCGACGTTGCCGGCGCTGTAGGTGACCCGGGCGTGGATTCCGTACTGACTGTAGATATCCGGCAGCGGATCCTCCGCCGTGCCCGACGTCTGGATTTCGGCGGTGAGGGTGCCGGTGGGGATGATTCCGGTGTGCCACTCGCCGGCTGCACCGGTCGAGGTGGATCCCCAACCTTCGTTGTAGCCGCCGCCCGCCCAGTTGTCGAACTCCACGCCGACCGACGGCGTGTCGATCGAGTTGTCGCCGGGGATCGAACGGTTGAGGGCATAGTAACCCATGCCGCCGCCGCCGCCGCCGACGCGGGTGAAATCCGTCCCGCCCATGATCACGAACACCACACCGTCGGCGGGGTTGCCGCCGCCGCCCTGGAAGCGGATATCGAAATCGAAGGCGTACTTGTCGCCGCTGTCGATCGAATCAAGAGTATGCGCCTGGACGAGAGCGGTCGTCGCATCGCCGCCATCGTTCTCGGCGAGAAGCTTCAGCTCGCCGTCGATCACGAGGGGCAAGAACGATTCGCGCTTGTTGAAGACGAGGTCGGCGGCGTCATCGAACGGGTTCGAGTAGAGCTCTTCGCCCGGATCGATGCCGTCGTCATGGACGGGGGAAGGCAGCGTCAACGGACCCTCGTTGAAGTGGAGGATCTTGAAGCTGCGCTCCGGGCGATTGCGGCGGTGGCTGCCGTGGGCGCCGTTGACGACGCCGACATCCAGCGGGATGCTCGGTCCGCCCTGGAGGACCATCGGTTCCGCTCCATGAGCGTGCCAATCCACGCCGTCGCGCGAGAAGAACGTGTAGACCGTGTTGCCCTGTCGGACCATGCGCTGGAAGTTCGGATGGTCATCCGGCGGCGAGTTGGCGCGCATGAGCCCGTCGTCGGTGTTCCCGTCGAAGCTGCCGAGGTGGAAGGCCGCGGGACGGATCTGGGTGAGCATGGGGACTCTCGCGGCGGAGCCGGAGATGTGCTCGAAGAGGCCCGCGTACGCGGAGAAGTCCTGGCAATCGATTCGGCTCATGAGACCGAAGCGGCCGTGCTGGTCGCCGCCGCCCGGCCTCACGCGGTTCGTGACCTCGATCGCGACGTCGAAGTCGCCTGGGACGGTGCGGTAAGCCCACTGGCCTGTGTCGCCTTGCCACCAGAGGTCGTTGCCCGTCCCGACCTGGGTATAGGTCTGGGTGGCCTCGTCGTATTTGGTCGAGCCTCCGTGGTCAATGTAGTTGTCGCGGTTCGGCCCGAGGTCCCTGGCGTACGAGAACTGGCCGATTCCCGAGGTCTTGGCGGCCTGCAGGAAGGCGTCCCTTCGCCCGCCGACACTGATATCGGTCGTGGCGTTGGCGAGGTTGCCGGACAAGAAGACCCGTCCGAGTCCGGAGACCTTGTAGGAGTAGTCGACCATGTCGAACGTCTTGGCCGGCCAGTTGATCCTCCCGCCACGGGTGCTTGCCGCGCTGGTCTCGATCGTGAGGTTCGAGAACTTGACCTCGATGAGCGCGTTGTCCAGGTGGCTCGAAACAACCAAGCCTGCCCGGACCGTCGCCGGGGCGCCGTCTCCCCAGTCATCGCAGACCTGGAAGACCCAGTCCGTTCCGTTCTGCGAAGTGTACGTGCAGAAGTTGTTTCCCACGCGCGTCAGTCGCATGTAGGCCGGCATCTGGCCGTTGAACGGCACGTGGTTGTCGCCTTCGTTCGTATAGTAGTCGTTTCCCTGGCCCGTGCTCGTGCCGCCGCCCTTGGTCTCCCTGCGGAGGTGGCCGGCGAACTCGAAGAATGTGTCATCGGCCGGGTCGAGGTTGCCCCTATCATCCTTGCTCGGCTGATTGCACATGACCTGGCGGCTGCTCTGGTCGCAGTCCTCGCGCGCCATCAGGCCGAACCGGCCCCAGCGATCGACGGTCTCCGCCGTAGCGGCGTAACCAAGATCTTCGGCGTTGGCTCGCACGCTGTCGACCTTGACCTTGATGTCGAAGTCGCCCGTGATGCGCTTGTAGGCGAAGTGGGCGAAATCGGCTCCGCCGTGGATGTCGCGGCCGGCGCCGTTGACCGTGTAGACGCCGGTTGCCATGTCATAGGCGGTGCTTCCAGCCTTGATCACGCCAGCGCCAAGGTCAATGCTGTCCTCCAGGAGACCCTGGGGGTTGCCGGCGCCGCACAGCGCGGCGTCGTTGACCGTCTGGCCGGCGGGGGTGAACACGCCGCCGCCCGTGATATCGCTGACCGTGACGTTTCCCCTGATCGATTCCGTGACCGAGAACGTGTCGGCGGGATTCGGAGGCGTCCCTGATCCCTTGATGCCTACGGTCTCGCTCCCGGTCATGGGGCAGTTGTAGCTAATGGACCGGGCCGCGCCGCAGAACAGGTCCTGGGTCATATCCGGACGGTTGTGGAACACGACGTCGGCCGCAGTGTCGTCGTCGATCTGCGAGCCATCCGCTAGCCGCTCGAGGGCGAGCCGGAGGCTCCAGCCTCCACCCTCTTCCCAGGCCGCAGCCAGGATTCGGTTGAGGCCGGGCTTCAGGACGCCGGGCAACCGGCCCGGGACATCGCAGTCGCCCGCCGTTCCGCGGCATGCGTCGACGCTGAGTACCACATCGTCGTTGATCGCAACCAGGCCCGCATCGTCGCTCGCAAAGCACACGTTGACCGGGATGTCCACGCCCGTGGTGTTCGTTGCGTACGTGATCACGATCCCAACCACGAAGTCGTTTTGACCATAGTACAAGTTGAAGTCGACGACGTCGCCGTCGCCGCGGCAGCCGTAGTTGTCCCAGCGGCCGCTTCCTTCTCGGTAGGGCAGACCCGGCCAAGCGTCGCCGACCATCGGTGTCGGATCGACAGCCAGGAAAGCAGCTCTCACCCCGGCGAATTGCGCCAGCATATCAGCTTCGGTGAGAACACCGCAGCCTGCGGGATTGTCGATCGGCGCGAGAGCGATGTACTTCGACTGACTGATCCACCGTCCCGCCTGCGCCTCGTTACACGTGAGGCCCAAGGCAGCGACCATGGCTATCGTCCAAAACCAGCCGTGCTTTTTCATCGTTTGAACCCTCTCAAACAAGCTACGTGGGATACAGACCCAAACGTAAAAACCAAAAACCCACATCGACCGCCGGCCAGCCCCCAACCATTTGAGGTCCGCGCCTGCGCTCGACTTTCGAGATTCACTCCGCCCGCACCCTGATGCGAGCGGCCCTACGACACGTTAATCCTACTCGTTTCCTGTTCGCGCTCGCCGCAGAAGCTTCCCATCCGGCACTCCCGGATGACACCCTCTCGGCCCGCGCTCAGTCTTCCCGTCTAGTCCCTCCTTCTTTTCCGTGTTCTTTCCCGTGACCCAAATGGCTCTTTTTTCATTCTCCAAACCCAAGTTTCAAGAGGCAGTAATTCGATCCCCTATTCCTTAGATTGATTGCTCTGAAGGGTCGCGGTCCTCGTCGGGATTCCGAAGAACTGAAAAAGTACATATGCGCGCGGCGAATCGAAAACCGGCAGACAGCGTCCGAGCGCTGCATTACTGTCGTCCCTGCGCATGCTCATGCATAGCCTCTGCATGATTCCTCGCTCAGTTCGGCCCAAAGATCTTCGAAATACTCGAAATCCATCGACCCACTGGTTTCCCAACGGGAGCAGAGCTTACCAGGACGGTTTATCGAATCCAAATCCTTTTTCCGCAATTTTTCCCGCGCCGGCAGACAAGGAGAGGATTTCGCCCCGGCGGCAGGAGTCAGCCGCCGGCGGCGGAGGCGAACGATGCGGCCCTGCGCGCCTCCGCGTCGATCGCCTGAATCGCCGGTTCGCCCGGGGCTGCCGTCCTCCAGCGTCTCAGAGAGCCGAGGCGGAAAAAGACATCCGCGGGGCCGCCGAGCAGTTCGGTCAACCATCGAGCGGCCTCGGCCGTCACGTCGGCGCGGCCGCCCGCAACGGCGGCGGCATCGGCTGCGAGGTAGGCGAGGCGCAATCCACCCGGCCGGTCTCCCATCTCGATGCGCAACCGCGACGATTGGATCAAAGCCGCCGCTCCCGCCCGCCAGGGAACTGCGGCCGCCTGGCGCCGGAGATCGCGCACTTTCCGATCCAGCTCCACGTGGCGCGTGAGCCTGCCGCGGGCCGCATCAACCTGTGCCCGCATCTGCGGGTCGGGGCTTCGCGCGAACAGCTCAAGCTGCGCCTCGAGTCCGGCGCGGCCGGCTCTCGCCGAATCCGGCGCTCCCTCGATGAGCCCCCGTGCCTCGTCGAACCGCGCCGGGTCGGTTCGGAGGAGGGCGAGGCCGAGGAGGGTCCGCACCTTTTCGTCCCACTCCAGGTCGCCGCGGCTGATCGGCTCGAGGCGCTTGAGGGCGGCGGCCGCATCACCGGCCGCAAGCAACGCGCGGGCGAAGTGGACCAGCTCCGCTGTGTTCGGAGGCCGGCTCAGGGCACGCTCGAGCCAGGGGACGGCCGATCGCGGGTCGTCCTGCTCGTCGAGGAAAACGAGCCCAAGAGCCCTCGGCCACGGGTTGGCCGTCAAGTTCGATTGCGCGAGCGGAACGAGGAGGGAGATCGCCTCCTGAGCGTTCCCTTTCTGGGCGAGGGCGAGCGCCCGCCAACCGGCTACATCGGGATGGTTCTCGCCGAGGATCCGCGAGGCTTCCCGGAGCGCCGCCTCGGCATCGTGGGAGCGATGATGCTCGACAAGCCACTCAATGAGGTACACGGCCGCCGCCGGGTTGCCGTTCAGCTCAGGCCCTCGGAGCGCTTTCTCGGCCTCGGCGTACTGGTGGCGTAAGGACAGCGCCTTAGCTCGGGCCTTGGCCGCCTCGGCGGTTTTGCCGAGCCCTCGCTGCTCGACTTCGCGGACCAGCTCGCGCTCGCTGGGGGCAAGGGTCTTCGCCATGGCGAAGAACGGCTGCGCCGTCTCGACTTGCCCGAGCCGCGTCAGGCACTGTCCGACCTGGAAATAGGCGCGGCTGTAGTGCGGGTTTCGCTCGAGCAGCTCCCCGAAGGTCGCCAGCGCGCGCTTGGGCTCTCCCTTCTTGAAGATCGACACGCCCAGCTCGAAGCGGACCTCATCGCCGCGCTCCGGGTCGTCGACGACTCGGGCGAGGTGCTTCTCCGCCTCCGCATAGCGGCCGAGCTGCGCCAGGGCGATCCCCGCCGCGATGGAGGCCATCGAGTCGCCCGGAAACCGCTCGAGGATCGCGAGGGCGACGGGAAGCGCGTTTTCGTGGTCGTAGAAGCGATGGTAGGCCCCCAGAGCGGTCCGCAGCGTCGCTTCGGCTTCCTTGTGCCCCCAGAACCCGGGGGACGGGAAGCCGATGAGGCGCAGCGAGGCCGAGGCGGAGGCCCGGCCGTCCTCCTTCGAGCCGAGCGAGGAGTAAACGACCGTGAGCATCCGCTCGAGGACGACGGAAGGGGGGCGCAGCTCCCGGGCGCGGCTCAGGGACTCCGCGGCTTCCTTGAAGGCGCCGCGCTTGAACTCGAGCTTGCCCAAGGTCTCGAGCTGCGCAGGCGAGTGCGGGAACCGCTTGAGCCACTCCTGGGCGGCGCGGACGGCGTCGCGATCCCGGCCGGTCTGGGCGAGCGCGACGACGAACATGTGCTGGAGTTGGCCGAGGTCGGCGATGATGGCTCCGGCTTCGGAGTAGTTGCGCAATGCTTGGGAGCTGAAGCCGAGTACCTTGTTCATGTCGCTCTCGAGCTGGGCATCGAGCGCCTGAAGATGAAAGTCGATGGCGAGGGTCAGCTTCCTGAGCTGGTCGGGGTTGAGGTTGGCGGGAAACGCCATGTGGCGTGGATCCCGCGTTGGCTCCGGCGCCGGCGCTGATGCGCCGGCGGGCGCGGCGGCCGGTGGAGGGGATCCTGCCGGGGATCCGGTCCCGACGGCGGTGGCGGGCGACCCGTTGGGCGGAGGCGCGCTCTTCGAGCGTCCCCAGAGCCACACAGCCGCCCCCCCCGCTCCCGCCACCAATAAGAGAGCGACCGCGACGGCGAGCGAGCGGCGGGGTTTAGGGGCGTCCGGACGCCGGCCCATTCTCGACCGCTCCCTTCCCCTCGACGATCCGGTTGAGCCTCCCGGGTTTCACTCCGGCGAAGGTCTCCGTCTTGCCGGAGGGCCATCGGACGAGGACCGAGTCGACCGACCGGACATCGCCGAGGCCGAAGTGGAGCCGCAGGTCGTTCTGCGACGCGTAGCTGCCTCCGCTCCTGACTTCACCCGTCCACGTTCGCTTGCCGGCGCGAACCATCGCGCGCGCGCCGATGGCGAACCGATTGGGCGCGCTCCCGGCGAGCTGGAGCTGCGTCCAGTTCCCGGCGCGGTTTCCTCCCTCGTTGATGAGGAGGAGCGGGCGGTCTCGCGAGCAGAGGACGACGACGTCGACGTCCCCGTCGTTGTCGATGTCCCCGAAGGCGGCGCCGCGGCTCGATCGCTTGAGGAGGAGTCCGCCGCCGGTGTTGTTCGAGACGTCCTGGAAGGTGCCGTCCCCGGCCCCGCGGTAGAGCTTATTTTGCTGGAGGTAGGTCGAGGACTGGTCGTACTTCTCGATCTGGTCCTCGAGGTGCCCGTTGGCTATGAAGAGGTCGAGGACCCCATCGTGGTCGTAGTCGAAGAACTTCACCCCCCAGCTCACCCACGGAAGCGAGCTGCCCGCCACGCCGGCCTGCATCGCCCGGTCGGTGAAGAAGACCTTCTCTCCCTCGCGGCGGAAGATGACCTTGGCCTGCTTCTGGAAGGTGGTGACGGCGATGTCAAGCCTCCCGTCGCCGTCGTAGTCGGCGATGTCGACTCCCATGTTGCCCATCTCGGTGCCGGTCAGGTCGAAGGCGATGCCCGCCTCGAGGCCGATGTTCTGGAAGGTGCCGTTCTTCCGGTTCAGGAAGAGGTAGTTCTCGCTGCTGTCGTTGGCGACGAAGATCTCAGGATAGGAGTCGTCGTTGAGATCGGAGAATACGACGCCGAGCCCCCGGCCGGCGTGGGGGTCGCGGATGCCCGAGCTCTCGCTGACATCGCGGAAGGTTCCGTCGCCGTTATTCACGAACAGGCTGTGGAGCGCCTCCTTGTAGCTCTCCGGCGCGCAGTAGTGGCGCACGTTGTTCGTCAGGCACGGGCGCGAGGCGCTCAGGTCCTCGATGCAGTAGTTCGATACGTAGAGGTCGAGGTCGCCGTCGAGGTCGATGTCCCCGAAGGCGCAACAGCCACCCAGCGCGGGGTCGCCGACTCCCGCCTGGGCCGTCACGTCGGTGAACGTGCCGTCGCCGTTATTTCGGTAGAGGACGTCGGGACCGAGCTGGGTGACGAAGATGTCGAGGTCGCCGTCGGAATCGTAGTCGCCGGCGCAGCAGGCGATCCCGAAACCGGTCCCCGGCACGCCGGCGCCCGCGGTGACGTCGGTGAACTTCGGGAGGACGCCCGATGCGGCTCCCTCGTTTCGAAAGAGGGCGTTTCGGCCCGTGGCGCCCTTCGCCGACTCCGCCGGCGCCGCCCCGGTGGGCAACGGGCGGCCGCTCACGAAGTAGATGTCGAGGTCGCCGTCGCCGTCGTAATCGAAGAGGCCGACCCCGGAGGCGAGAGTCTCCGTGATGAAGTACTTCCCGGAGCTTCCATCCGTGTGCACGAAGTCGATTCCCGCCTCGCGCGAGCGCTCCTCGAAGACGACGGGACTCTTGGAACGTGTTTCGCAGCCCGCGGCGAGCGCGAGGAGGACGCCGAGAGCGGTGCCGCAGGCTGCGCGGACCGCCTCTCCGGCCTGTCCTCCGGCATGAACCGCAAGCGGCCCCGCGGTCACGGCTTTTTCCTCTTCATCAGCTCGCTCCACTGCTCGCGGTAACCTCGGTTCTGCGGCTCGAGGCGCGAAGCGGTCTCGATGGCGAGGATCGCCCCGTCCTGATCGCCGGTGAGATAACAGGCCCAGCTCAGGACCGAGTAGTTGGACCCCGATGGTGCGAGCTGGACCGCCCTCTTGGCCAGGGCCAGCGCCCTCGCCGGGTCCGGGGGCACGTTTCCGCCGAGGAGGAGCCGCGCAAGCTCGCGCGGCGCGTCGGAGTCGTTCGGGTCGAGACGGATGACTTCCTCGAGGAGACCCCGGGCGGAGTCGAAGGCCCGGCGTTCGGTGCTCAGTCCTGCCAGGGTGAAGAGGGTTGCGGGCGAGCGGTGCCCGGAGACCATCTCTTGGGCCAGGCCGAAAGCCTCGTCGATCCTCTGGGAACGCCTCAGGAGATCGATCAGGAGCGCCCGCGCTCGATTCAGCGCCGGATCGAATAGGACCGCTCGGCGCAGCGAGGTCTCGGCCTCCGCGTTCCTGCGAGCCTGAAGGTACGCCTCCCCCGCATCGAAATAGGCCTGCGCCGTCCAGCGGAGCTGGTCCGGCCGGTTGGTTTCCTTGACGAGCCCCTTCCTGGCGGCCTCGACCTCCTTCGCCTTCACCCGGACGAACCCGGCGCGCGCCCTCTCAGCCTCCTCGCTGAGCCCGCGGAGCTCGTAGGCCTGCGCCAGGCCGTAGTGGGCCTGCGGATCCCCCACGGGATCGAGCCGGATGGCTTCGCGGTACGAACCGATGGCCTCATCGAACCGCTTCAGGTCCTTCAGGGCATGGCCGAGGAGCGAATAGGTGAAGGCCGTGGGCGTTCGGTTGGAGATCTCTTCCTGATACTCTTTGGCCGCGGCGTCGAGGCGCCCCTCGTGAAACTCGATCAGCCCGAGGCGCGTGCGGGCGCCGGGGAACCGCGGAGCCAGTTTGAGGACCTGGCGGTAATGAGATCGTGCCTCTTCCATCTTGGCGAGGTTGGAGAGGATCGCGCCCATCTCGTGGTGGGCCTCGGGGTGGTTCGGTTCGACCGCCAGCGCCGCGGCGTAGGCATCGAGGGCCCGCGCATCGAAGCCGAACCGCTTGTGCACTTCCGCAAGGAGGAAGAGCGGGCGTGAATTGCCCGCCAGGACACGGCGCGCCTCCTCCATGATCTGAAGCGAGTGGGCGTAGAGGTCTTCAATCTGCGCGGGGTCGGGATCGCCTGCGAAGGCCGGGCGGCCCGCCGAAAGAAGGATGCTGAAGGGGAGACTCAGCCAGAGGGAGCAAAAGGGGAGTTGCAAGGAAGCCTTCGAATCAATCCTATCTTGAATCCCAGGCGGCGATTCTAAGGGGGAGATAGATGAGGGTCAATTGGGCGAAGCGCTCCCGCGCTGGCATGCGGCTGCGGTATTGGCAGCCGCGGTCCGTAGCCGCAGAGGGAACCGCAGCCGCAGCCGCTACCGCGGTCGCGCGTTGCTTCAGTCTCGGGGGCCATCGTGCCGATATCACTGAAGGTTCCCCACGATCCGATAAGGAGGAGAAACCCGTGAGCCGCAGCCGAACCGCATTGAAGACGCGCAAGAAGACCCGGCGCAAACCCGACACCACTGCATCGAAAGGCTCGCTCGAAGCCGCTGCGGCCGCAGCTTCCGCTTCCACCCAGCCGCCGGCTTCTCTCTGGCGCGGGCCCGCCGCCAAGTTAGCGAAAGCGCCTGTCGCGGTCCGCGCCACCACGCCGGCCGATGCGGCCGCCATAGCGGCCCTCTGGTCCTCCCTGAGCCGCTTCCACGCGACCTTCGGCGACGAGTGGGCCGTCAGCGAAGGTGCGGCCGAGCGCTACGCCCGCGCCGTCGCGGCGGCCGCGGGGAGGCCGAACCTCCTCTATCTCGCCGCGGAGATACAAATCGACGGCAAGTGGCGGCTCACCGGCTTCCTCCACGCTGCGATCAAGACCCGCGGCCCGGTCTACCACGAGACCATCGTCGGGGAAATCCCGGAAGTGTGCGTCGTCCCCAGCGCGTGCGGAAGGGGGATCGGCGCAGAGCTGATCTGCGCCGCCATGGACTGGTTCCGCAAGAAGGGGGTCGCCCACGTCGAGGCCACGATCCCTGCGGGCAACCTGGCCGCGCGCGCCTTCTTTGGAGCTTGCGGCTTCCGCGAAAGCGCGAGCCTCCTCTGGGCCGCAGTGCCGGCGGGAACAGCCACGATCGTCCCCCTCGCTACCGTCGATGACGGACGGACGGACGATTGACCACAGAGGACGCTACCGGACGTTCGGCGTTGAAAGCCCAAGGTTCTTGAGCTTCGCCGCGAAGCGGGGGTCGGCCGCCGACCCGAACCGCGCTTCGAAGTCCTTCCAACCGATGCCCTCGTCGGCGTCGCGGGCGATGGCAGAGAGGTCGGGGACGAATTCCGCCGCCGGAAAGGCTTTCCCGAGCCGCTCCAGCTCGTTTCGGAGGTCTTGCGAGTTCTCGCCGGGCATTTGACCCAGCGCGATGAGGCGTGAGGCGAAGCGAATCCCGCCGAGGTCGGCGGCGAGGTCGGCGAAGCTGAACCCGGAGCCCGAGCCGCCCCGCTCGTCTTTCGTCATGGCGTCCTGGACTTCTTTCTGTAGGGACGCGGTCCAGGCGCCTCCTTCGCCGGCGAGGGCGGCGAGAGCCGCCGCGACGACGAAGTGCTGGAGGAAGTCGCGCCTGCCGTGGAGGCTCACCCCCGGCGCTTGCTTCCGCCGCGCCGCCGCCTCCTCTTCCGTCTCGATGGCCCCGGCGCGGAGCCGGACGAAGGGGTTCCTCCGCAGGAAGCCCGAGGGGTCGAGGGTGATGCCGAGGGCGATGAGGAGAGAGCGGGCAGATTCGTCGGGAGCCGTTCCGCGTTGGATCTCGGCGGCGGCGGCGCGGGCCGCCGCGCAAGCGAGGCTCTCCGCCAGCTTGTCGCCGTCGACCCTCGCCTCCGGCTCGCGCTCCGAGTTCAACCGCGCCTCGGCGCTCACGGCGAGGGCGATCCGCCGCGCGGGGGTGTCCTTCTCCTCGTCGGCCGCGATCACGCTCGATGCGGCGCACGATACGAAGAGCGCCGCCGCGAGACACATCATGGGTGAGCGCGGGGCCAGCCCGGTCTCCCCGGACGAACGGGGCGTGGGAGTTTCCAGGCTAGTGCGACTCGCCATGGCTATGGGTATGGGAGTGTCCGGAGTCGTGTTCGTGATCGTGCGCGTGGTTGGGGCCGCCGTGGCCGGCACCGCGGGACGCCGCCATGCCCGGCGGGACCTTCATGCCCTCCGTCAGCGCCGCAAGGAACCCGCGCGGCCCCAGCCGCAGGATCGATGCGGCCATGAGGAGAAGCAGCAGCAACGAGGAGGCGTCGAAGACGAGCCCGTGGCCTTGCTCGGGCGCCGTGAAGACCCGCTCGGGGGCCGGGATGGGGCCCGGCACGACCGCGTTGATCGCGAAACCGATCGCTATGGAGAAGCCGTAGACCGCCGCGGCGAAGAGGACCGCCCCCCGAACCCCGTGGTAGCGCCGGAGGATTCCGAAGGTGGAGATGTTGGTCGCGGGGCCGGTGATGAGGAAGGCCAGCACGGCGCCGACCGAGACTCCTTTTACGAGCAACACCGCCGCGATGGGAGTCCCACCGGAGGCGCAGACGTAGAGGGGGAGCCCGATGGCCGAGAGGACGAGGATGTCCATCCCTCGGGGAATTTCGGAGAGCCAGGCCGGCGCCGCCAGAGGAGCGAGAGCCGCCGCGACGAGGATCCCGAAGACGATCCACGCTCCGGTGTGGTCGACGAGCTCGACGGCCCCGTAGCGGACGGCCTCCCGGAGCCTGCCGCGAAGCGTCGCCGGCAAGAGCCGCTCCTCGACGAGCGGCAGCCGTTCCAGCTCTCCCTCTTCCTCGATCCTCTCGAAGGTCCGCGCGAGGGTGATCGCGACGCCGAGCGCCACGAGGAACGCCATCCCGAGGCGGATGAAGGCGATCTCGAGTCCGAGGAGGCTCTGTGAGAGGAAGAAGGAGTCGATCCCGATCTCGGGAGTGGCGATGAGGAAAGCGAGAGCGGCCGCGGGCGGGACGCTTTTCTTCAGGAGACTCAAGTAGACCGGCACGACGCCGCAAGAGCAAATGGGCAGCGGCAAGCCGAGCGCGATGCCGCGAAGTGCCTGGGACATGCGCCCGCGGCCGCGAAACCAGCCGAAAAGGAAGCGTGGAAGGAACGCCTGGGAGATGCCCGCCGCGGCGAAGCCGATGAGGATCCATGGGGCGGCCGCGGTCCAGAGGTTCGAGAGGGCCTCGGTGAAACGGTGGAAGCTCTCGTGGCCCGGATGGGCTTCACCGTGGTGCAGCGCGGCGAGCCCGATGAGGGAGGCGATCGCGCCGAGGCCGCTCCAGGTCGCCGTTCGCGAGGAGGAGCGACCGCCGGCGGATCCCCCCGGACAGCCGCACCCGTCGGCCGCGGCGCCGCCGGGGACGTGATGGACGATCACGTGGAGGAGGCCGCCGGCCACGAAGGCCTGAAATAGCCAGAGCGGCTGTGCATCGAGCGCCGCCGAGAGCCGCTCGCCGAGGAAAAAGCCGCCGACGCTGGCCGCGCAGAGGCCGCCGATCACCGTGAGGGCGGTCGAGACCCCGAGAGCCGGAGCCACCATCCCCCAGATGAAGAAGCCCTTGGGGATCTGATGGAGGATCACGGCGAGCTGGATGGGGCCCACTCCCCCTGCGGAAGTCGGATCGAGGCTCGCCAGGGGCCGCGAGAGCATGACGCCGTCGAGGAGCTGATGGAGAAGGAGCCCCGCGATCATGAGCCAGCGAAAGAAGGCGTTCGGAGAGAACGGAAGGAGCGCCAGCCGGCGCTCGAGGAGGAAGGGCAGGACGAACCCCGCCACGGCGAAGAGGAGGGCGGTCCACCCCGCCGACCGGACCGTGTCGGGCATCACCTCGGCGATGAGCAGCCATGCCACGCCGACAAGCACGAAGCCGTCGAGGAAACCGTAGATTTCCTCCCGCAGTCGAGAGAGGCGGAAAGCGGCGGGCCCGAGGAGAAGCCCCAAGACGCTGACGATCAGGTCGACCATGCGCGGAGGGATTATTGGAGCGGATGGAGGGGATCACAAGGGGAAGTTCCACTAGCCGGCAGCCACGGATGCCGATGCGGCTGCGGAAGTGGAAGCCGATGCGAAAGCTGATGCGGTTCCGCCCGCGCCCGCCGCCCTGGAACCCTCCCGATGCCCCGGATAGCATACGCCCCCCATGAAACCAAAGCCGAAGGTCTTGGACGACCCGGGAGGCTCCCTCTCTCCGGTCGCCCTGGCCTTCTGCCTCTTCAGCCTCTCCTTCTCGACCGTTCTCTTCACGCTCTCGGTCTTCAAGCTCCTCAGCTTCTTCATCATGCCCTCCCTCTTCTTCGATCTTCTCTTCATCGGCTTTCCGGTGGGGGCGTTTCTCGGGGCGCGGTTCTTCCCGGCGAACTCCGTCTGCTTTCGAAAGACGCTCTGGATCCTCCTCGCCACCGCGGTCTTCTCGACGGGTGCCTGCCTCGTCTCGAAGAATTTCGACTACCTGCGCGCTCACCTCTTCGATGTCGAGATCCCGAAGCTCCTCGGGCAGGTTGGCGCCTTCACGGGCCTCTTCATCCCTTTCTTCTGCGGGTATGGCCTGAGCGAGTACATCGGCTACCAGGTCGGCCGGGAGAGGCTGCGGGGCCGCATGCGGCTCGTCTACGCGCTCTACCTCTTCGGCGCCGCGGCGGCGTACCTCTTCATTCGGGTCGGGCTCGGGCGGCTGGGGATCGGCGCCATGATCGCCATCTCGATCGGAGGGATCGTCCTGGGGCTCGCCCTCCTCGGCTCGAGCCGGCAGAGAATTGCCCTCGGCGCCGCCGCGGGGGGGCTCATCCTCGTGGGACTCATCCCAGGGGTCTCCGGCGGCTCCTCGAATGCAATCGAGCGCGGATTCCTCCACTTCTACAAAGGGGACAGTCCGAAATCGAGCAAGGACCTCATCGCCCTGTCGAGCGCGCAGAGCCTCTTCCACGGGTGGGGGAAATACACCTTCTGCGAGATCCTCTGGGCTCAACGGAATCGGACGCTCCTGGGGCTCTACAACGACTTCTTCCAGTGGGAGTACTCGCCGGGCGCCGGCTTCCTGGAGCGGTCGCTCGGCGCCGTGCCTCTCTGGCTCGCGCCGCGGGGGGGGAGCGTCGCCATCATCGGGGCCGGCGGCGGCCGGCAGGTGCAATACGGGCGCCGCTTCGGCTTCAGGAAGATCACCGCTATTGAAATCGAGGCCGCCGTGGTCGGCGCCGTCCGCGGGCCCCTCAAGGAGCGGTTCGACGGCGTCTATGAGGACCCGAGGGTCGAGCTTGTCGTCGGAGAGGCCCGCTCGTTCATGGAGAGAACTCCCGAGCGCTACGACCTCATCTATCTGCCGAGCGTCGGCGGGTACCCGCAGATGATGCTCGAGCCCGGAAACCTCATCCGCACCCACGAGTCCTACCGGACCCTGCGCGATCACCTGAATCCCGGCGGAATCCTCGCCATCTGGTATCCGGCGGGCCTCGACGGCAAGAAGATCCTCACCGACCAGTACGTACGGACGCTGCGCGCGCTCGACATGGACGCGCTTGCGATCGAGGCGGTGAACCGCCACACGCGCGCTCCTTACGAATTCCTCATTCTCGCCGCGCCCCGGGACGCCGCCGCCGCCCCGGACGGTATCCCGAGCGCGATCCGCAAACTTCCTGACCTCCAGGGATCGAAGGACACGCTCCAGGAATTCCTGCGGGTCATCAACGGGTTCTTCGTGACGCCGTGGGAGGCCGGCGACCGCACGGCGGGTGTGTTGGCGAAACCGGAAGTCGAAGCGAGCGAGCTGTCGGTCCTTTACGATCCCTTCTTCACGCCGATCACCGACGAGAAGCCGTTCCTGGCGGGAAACGTCCGCCATATCCTGACGATGGGGCAGGTCTACACGCTCTTCGCGTCGCTCGCCGCGGTGCTCGCCGTGGCGTCGCTCGCCTTGGTCCTCCTCCTGCGCCGGCGGGGGGACCCGGGCATCCCCGGACGCTCGACGGCCGCGCTGTTCCTGGTCTGCGGGCTGATCGGCGCCAACTTCCTCCTTGCGGAGCATTACCTCGTCCTCGCGCTCTTCAAGAAAATCTTCGTTTTCTACGACGCCTTGGTCCTCGGCGCCGTCGGATTCCTCATTCTTTCGGGGCTCGGGAGCATGTTGATCACGCCGCGCTGGCGACTGCCCCTTCAGCTCGTGGCGGCGGCCGCCATGCTGCTCCTCTTGTGCCTGCACGTTGAAGCTCTGCCCGCATCGGTGTCGGCCCGCATCGGCGCGGGAGGGACGCTGGCCCTCTTCGTGCCGGTCGCCTTCGTCACGGGGAGCTTCTTTCCGGGGATCTTCGAGCTGGCGGCGAAGAATCCGCTCGGCGTCTTCGCGCTCGATGCCGTCGGGGCCGCCTTCGGATCGCTCGCCTCGTTCTTCTTGCCGATCGCATTCGGCTTCCGCGCGTTCTTCATCTGCGCCGCTCTGGTGTTCGTGGCGACGATCGCCGCCTACGCGCTCTTCGTGCGCGGCGGCGTTTTCGCTGGCGGTGTGAGCGGTGGCGGAACGACCGGCGCCGTGGGCGAGGGAAAGGGCGCCGGATAAGGACGCGTTCGGCGGGCTTTACTTCAAAAGATGCCCTCGTTACAATCTCGTTCCTCGCGCGCCCCGTTGTGCTTGCGGCGATTGAACCGCCCAATCGTCGCTGTAGGCTGAAGCCGGCCGGTATGGTGGCCGCGGAAAACCAGACGGCCCCGACCGCACTTTCCGGTCAGATCCGCCCGGTCAGTCCGCCCCGCCAGGCCGTCTGGCCACAATAAAAACGGCCAATGGACGAGAAACGCTACTGCGGGCACTGCCGGCAAGAGATTGAGGCGTGCGCGACTTGTTGCGCCCACTGCGGCTCCGAGCTGCCGCATGCGACCCCCCGTCCGCCGAGTCCCGGCCAGATCGAGCTCACCGCCACGTCGCTCGGCGCGGCCCGGATCGGATTCGAGCACGCGCCGCTCGAGAACGCCCGCATCGAAAAGTCCCGCATTGAAGAAAATGCCTCCGGCACGGTCGGCAGCTTCCCTACGACCCACGTTCCGGCGGAAGAGCCCGCTCTGAACTGGTCGGAGGGCATGATCGTCGCGGAAAGGTTCCGCCTCGTGCGCTGCATCGGCCAGGGCGGTATGGGGCTCGTCTATCTGGCCCAGGACTTGAGCCTCGATCGGCCGATCGCGCTCAAGCGGGTTCCTCAGGAGATCATCTTCGACGGCGACGCGCGCGACGATCTCCGTCACGAGGCCAACCGGCTCCTCGACCTCGCCCACGAAAACGTCATCCGGATCCACACATATTACGACGAGCCAGCTTGGCCCTTCTTCGCCATGGAGTACCTTCAGGGACCGACCTTGAAGGAGCTCCTGCGGGCGCGCAAACAGGAAGGGCGGACCCTGACGCCCGCCGAAGTCCTCTGTGCGGCACGCCAGGTCGAGCGGGGGCTCACGTACGCACACTCGAAGAACGTCATCCATCGCGACCTGAAGCCCGGTAACCTCATGCTTGCCCTGCCGCTCGGCGGGGAGCTGAGCAACCGGGACGTGATCAAGATCACCGACTTCGGCATCTCCCGCGTCGTCGCCGACAGCACGATGCGCCAGACGGGCAAGCGGAGCGGCACGCTTCCCTACATGAGCCCCGAGCAGTTCCGCGGCGAGCCGGCGAGCGTGCAAAGCGACGTCTACTCTCTTGCAGCCACGTACTACGAGCTTCTCTCCGGGAAGCCGCCCTTCTACACGGGGGACATCGGCTACCAGATCGTCAACATCCCCCCTCGCCCTCTGGCTGCCGGCATCCCGCGCCACATGATGAACGCCCTCCACCGCGGCCTGTCGAAGAACCCGCGCCACCGTCCGGAGACGGTCAAGGAGCTGACCCAAGCGATGGCGGGCAACGCCCCGGGCCCGATCGAGATCTTCTTGAGGCGCTCGCGACCGCTCCTGCGCGGCTTCGCTGGCTGGGGAGCCGCCCTGGCCGCGCTACTTCTCGTCGGTTTCTTCATCAAGGCGGCCTGGGATGGATTCGCGGTGCCCCGGCGCTCCGCGTCGGATGGAGGCGGCGTCGTAGCGCGCCCCGCGACTACGGTCGGCGGTGTCGATCCGGCGAAGCTCATCGAGATGGGGCGCGAAATCCAGTCGCAACTGACGTCGGCGGGGCTGCGGGATTCCGTCAATCGCCTGCCCTTCCGATTCGTGCTTCGTAAGCCGGTTGTGGGCGAGCTGTCCACGGACGTCCTGAAGCAAGTACAGTTCCATCTCATTCCCGCCTATGTGGTGGGGGCCGTCGCCGAGGAAAAGGCGAGGATCGAGATCAAGGGCAAGGAACCGATCCAGGCGGATTCCTTCCCCGACCGGCAGGCGCTCGAGTTCGAGATCCCGTCGATCCCGGAAGGCGATTACACCTTGAGGACGATCCTCTACGGCAGTCAGCAGATTCCACCGTCGTCCGGAGCACGCGATCGCCCGCTGCGGGTCGACATGACGGGCCCCAACTTCGAGCTGCGGCCGATCAACCGGCTGGCCTTGGTCGACCATCCGACGGAGGTGCAGAGCCTGGCGGACCTGACGCAGCGGTTCGTGACCTACAACGAGGAAGGCGACCTGCAGATCAACCACGGCGGCGACCTCCAGCGGGCCGACTTCCAGATCTACGTGGATTCCATCGGGGATTTCGGCGACCGCCAGAGGATCGCCGAGGTCAGCCGGTGGCGCGTGACGCTCTTTCCGGGCGTGAACAAGTACCGCGTCGTGGCGGCGGACAAGCTGGGGAACGAAAGCTCGGTGAGGATCGAGATCAAGCGATTGCTCCTTGAGGTGGCGAAGTTCGAGGTCGAGCGTCCCCCTGGGGGGATCGGCGGCAACCGCGTGGCGGTTCGCGGGGAGCTGAACATCGAGGACCCCGCCCCGCCGCCCGCGCGAGGAGATGCCTCGGGTGCGAAGGGAATCGTGCTCAAGGTTCCGGAGCTGCAGTACTACGTCAACGACCAACTCGTCGTCGCCGACGAAGTGACGGAGCCGCTCCTTTACAACCCGATCTTTCGGGTGCAGATCCTCCTGCCCCGCCAGTCGAACACCATCGAGGTGCGCTACAAGTGGGGGGACGATGTCCCCCGCCGCTTCGCCATTGCGAACTCGGCGCGCATCGTCCAGGCGGTCGCGGCTCCACGGATCGAGCTGACATCCACGCTTCCCGCGAGGACTCAGAGAACGAGCGTCGACCTCGTGGGGCGCGTCGTCCCCTACTACGAGGGGCTCAAAGTCCAGCTCTTCCAGGAGCAGGTCGGCTCCTACGCGCTCCAGCTCGTCCCCGACGGCAACGGGGCCCGATTCCAGGAGCTGCGCCAGCTTGCCGAGAACCGTCTGAACCGCTTCGTCTTCAGCTCCACATACAGGGAGAAGCCGCTGCTCCCCGACGGGCCGGTGGTGGAGGTCTATTGCGACCTGAACCTGCCGCGGCTCCGCGAGCCCGTGGAATTCACGCATCAAGGAGAGTACGTCCGCGTCGTCGTCACGCCCTCCGAGCCGCTCAGCTCGCTCCAGATGACGATTCCGGGGGGTGAGACGCGCCTCGTCCCGCCCCGCGGCGACGATCGCTACGTCGATCTCGTCCGCATGCCCACGGAGCGGGTCGAGTTCCGGTTCAAGATGGTCGACCTCGCGGGCAATGAGAACGTCGAATCCCAGCTTTGCGAGGCGTACACGCCGGCCGAACGTGACCGGGAGAAGGGCGAGGTACCGTCCTTCACCGATGCCAGGACGGCGCCGGGCACGGCGAAGGAGGGTAGAGAGCGGCTCACCCCAACCTCCGCGCGGCGGACCGAGCGGATCGAGCGGGCGGAGCTGCTCAAGGAGCTGGGGCTCGAGTTCGTCAAGTACGGGATCTTCGCGGAGGAGATGGCGACGACCGAGGTGAGTCAGGCCGCGTGGAACTCTTTCCTGCGCGAGCGCGGGATCAAGGAAGCGTCGCAGGTCGACCCGAGGCTTCCGATGACGATCGATGACGAGTTCCAGCCGCGGCTCCTGGAGTACTTCGCGGACTGGCTCACCATGAAGTGCGCGGATGGCTATCAGTACTACATCCCGACCGCGAGCCAGTGGATGGCGGCCTTCACGGGCTCGCGCGACCCTCGCGATGCACCCGACGACATCAAACGCTGGTTCTGGGGGGTGGACCCGGCGAAGTCGTTCAACCGCAGGCCTGGGATGCGCTACGCGACGAACGAGGTGAACCGGATCGGCGAGCGGCCGGAGAACCGGACGCCGACGGGCCTCCTCGACATGGAGGCGAACGTCCAGGAAATCGTCCGGGACGACAACGGCTTCTGGAACGTGATCGGCGGCTACAACGCCAACCGGCTCGATGAACTGGACAAGAGGTGCACCGGGATGCGGCTCTTCAAGCCCTCGACGGAGGACTGGCCGTCGCGCTTCACCGGATTCCGCCTCGGCAGGAAGCCCATCAATTGATGCCCGCCCGCCCGTGGCGGGACGCCACCCTCGCCATCTCCGCCTTTTTCATCGGGCTCGCCTCCGCCGGCGCGGAGGATATCGAAGGGCGGCCGGTCTTCGACTGGGACCTCGTCTCCCTCGAGCAGAACAGCCATCGATTCAACGGCAGCGTCCTCTCGGGCTTCCACAACATCCGATCGCCGGGCGTGACCCCGCGGGGGGCGTGCAAGACCGGGCTCGGGCTCATTTACTCCCAGGAGGACCAGATCGCCTCCGAGGCGGGCGTCGAGCGGAGCTTCAGCACCCAGCGGCTGATCGTCAATCCGAAGATCAACCGCGGCCTCTGGGATGTGCTCGAGGCGGGCATCGGACTCGAGGCCAACTACGTCGTAGGAAAAGAGGTGAACCAGGTCGCGGGAACGCCCCCCATCGAATCGAGCGAGGAGAACGCGGACCTGAGCGCGGTCGTGGCGGGCATCAAGTGGACGCTTCCCCCGTGGTGGGAGAAGCTCCGCGTGGGGCTCGCCTTCGACACGCGGGTTGCGCTCAAACGCCATGAATTCGGGATGCTCGAACTCTCGCTCTTCAACTTCGAGGTCGACGGCGAGTATCGCTTCACGAGCCGCTTCTCGATGCTCGGGAACCTTCAGTTCCTCACGAGCGACAGCTTCTCGGAGGTCTCGAGCGAGGTCATCGGCGACGTGGCGGCCGGGTACACGTTCAGCGACCGGTTCCGCGGCCTCGGCTTCATCACGGCGAAGCAGGACGACCCCGCCGACTCCGTGGCGTTCTTCCTCGGCTTCGCGGGCCAGTACCTCTTCGGAAGCCACTCGTTCGCCCTGGCAGTAGATTTTCAGCTCAACGAGGTCCGCCGCGAGATCCGCACCGAGGGGCAGATCGACGTCGAGCTGAGCTACACGTTCACGTTTTGAGTTTCTGCGGATCGATCCGCGGGGTGGCGATTATCGGAACGCGCCGACATCCCCCTTTGACCTCGTCATCGGCCGATGGGTATAATCCCGCCCACTTTTTCATCCCGGGTTAGAGATCCAGCGTTCAAGCAATCCGTTATTCTCGGGGGGGATTATGTCGAACGGCAACGGCGTCGCGCCAAACGCGCAGAGGCTATTGTGGGCGGGATTCATGGCGATCTGCGCCTCGGGCGTCGGGTTTTCCATCCGCGGGGGCATCCTCGGACAGTGGGGCGCGCAGTTCGGATTCACCCAAGGAGAACTGGGCGGGATCACGGGCGGCGGGCTGACCGGTTTCGGGATCACGATCCTCTTCTTCAGCTTCTTCGCCGACCGGGTCGGCTACGGACCGCTGATGGCGATCGGTTTCCTGCTCCACATGGCATCGGCGGTCGTCACGCTCCTGGCGACGCCGATCTTCAATGCGCTCGGAAAAGACGCGACGTACCAGTGCCTTTACTGGGGAATGTTCCTCTTCGCGCTCGGCAACGGGACCTGCGAGGCGGTCGTCAACCCGCTCACCGCCACGCTCTTCCCGAAGGCGAAGACGCACTGGCTTAACATCCTCCACGCCGGTTGGCCGGGGGGATTGATCGCCGGGGCGCTCCTCGGATGGATTTTCAATTCGATCGGCAACGTTCGGTGGGAGATCCAGATCTCCATGTTCCTCATTCCGACGATTCTTTACGGCCTCATGATGTTCCGCCAGCCCTTCCCGCATTCCGAAGCGAAGAAGCACGGTGTGACGATCGGTCGCATGATGGAAGAGATCGGCATTCTCGGCGCCATCGTCGTGATCGGCCTCCTGGGTCTCTGGTTCAGCGCCGATGTCTTTCCGGCTCTCGGGTGGTCGGCGAACCTCGGTTGGGGTTTGGCCGCGGTCCTCTTGGTCCTCTACGGCTTCGGCACAGGCTTCTCGGCCGGTCATTGGATGATCGCGTTCCTCCTGGTCCTGCACGCCATGGTCGGTTACGTCGAGCTGGGGACGGACAGTTGGATCCAGAACGTCACCGGCCTCATCCTCGACGACCCGAAATCCGGACAGTTGCTCTTCATCTGGACTTCGGCGCTGATGTTCAGCCTGCGATTCTTCGCGGGCCCCATCGTGCACAAGATTTCTCCGCTCGGCCTCCTCTTCGGCGCCGCTGCGATCGCGGCGATCGGGCTCTTCCTGCTCGGGACGGCAACAACGGGGCTCATGTGCGTGGTGGCGGCGACGATCTACGGGATCGGCAAGACGTACTACTGGCCCACGATGTTGGGGGTGGCCTCGGAGCGCTTCCCCAAGGGCGGTGCGCTCCTTCTCGGAGCCCTCGGTGGGGCGGGGATGCTTTCCGCGGGGCTGCTCGGCGGCCCCGGAATCGGCTACAAGCAGGACTACTTCGCCTCGAATCACCTCAAGGAGGGATCGGCTGCAGCCTATGAGCGCTACCGCGCCGAAAGCGAGAAGTCGTTCCTCTTCTTCCCGAAGATTTCTGGGCTCGACCAGGCGAAGCTGGCAGTTCTGACCGACGCCAACGGCAGCGGCACGACTCTTCAGAAAGACATCGCCGCCCTCCAGCAGTCCGGCCGAACGCTGAGCGACGACAAGAACCTCGAGAAGCTTTCGGGCTGGTGGACCGCCGCCCAAGCGGAGGCAGAGAAAGACAGAGCCCCAGTCGTCGAGGCGACACTCCACGGCGGCAAGATGGCGCTCAAGTGGACAGCCCTCGTGCCGCTTGTGATGGCCGGAGGCTATCTCCTCCTCATCGGCTATTTCCGCGCGACGGGCGGATACAAGCAGGTGCACATTGAAGGGGCCGGAGGGGAGGCTCGGGAGGTCGAGTAACGGCATCCTTTGGGCATGTCGTTTCTCGCGCGGCTGCGGCCTCGGATGCGGATGCCGATGCGAAAGCGGAAGCGGATGCGGACCGCGGATACGGAAGCGGCTGCGGAAGCGGTTGCGGACCGCGGATGCGGATCGCGGCTGCGGCTGCGGCTGCGGATTCGGCTGCGGGGACGGGGACGGGTAAGACTCCTGCCCTACCGACTGACTCCCGGGCCCACTCCCGGATCGATGCTCCAGACGTTCACGCCGCCGCCCTCATCCGAGTTGAAGTAGATCCTCCCGTCGCTTCCGAACGAGGGGTTCCACTCGGAGATTCCAGCGCGGTCTCCCGTCACGTTCGTGACCTGGGTCCCGGCCGCGGTCATCAGATAGATGTCATCCGCCCGCACCGCCATGCCTGGGATGACTCCTCGGGCCTCGGGGCTCTTCCCCACCGAGGCGAAGGCCAGCCAGGCGCCGTTCGGCGACCATGTCGGGTGCACCGCTCCCCAGGCCTCGTTGAACGTGAGCTGGGTCGGCTGGCTGCCGTCGGGCCGCATCTTCCAGATCGTGTACCAGCCTTCCCCTTGCCCGCTCGCCGTCTGAAACGCGATCCACTCTCCGTCCTCCCCGGCGGGCGACCAGACCGGGAAAAGGCCGTTCCGCAGGTACGTGCTCGTTCCGGCCTCGGCGTCGAGGATCCAGACCTCCCACCCGCCGCTTCTCGCGCCCCGGCGAAAATGAACGATGCGGCGGGAGTCGGGCGCCCAGCTCGGGGCGAAGCAGTCCTCGCCGCCATCCGAGATCCGCCGGAGGGGCTTCTCTCCGGATGCCTCGAGGAGGTAGAGGCTCCAGGTGCCCTCCCGGTTCGAGCTGAAGGCGAGCCTCCGCCCGTCGGGAGATGGGGCGGGATGGATATCGTGCCCGGGTCCGGAGGTGAACTCCGTGACCGGCGCCGTCCCGAGAGTCTTCCGGACGATCGACAGCCGCTCGCTATGGCGCGATGAGGAGTAGTAGACCTCCTTCCCGCTGGGGCTCAGGATCGGGAACAGGTTCTCACCGAGGCCTCCGCTCGAGTGCTGCTGGCGGAGCCGCACGCCAGAAGCGAGGGCCGGCGCCGGGACGTCCTGACCGGACTCCTGCACCTGCCGGAGGAGGTCGATCCGCCCTTGAGGGGGAGCACAGCCCGGTAATGTGGAGGCCGCGCAGACGAGGGCGGGCAGGATCGTCTTAAACCGGAGAGTCCGCGGCCCTTGAGAGTCTCTCATGCTCCCATTGATCGGCCCCTCGCCGGGGCCGTCTTGACCGGACGCGTCAACTTTGCGCGATGGCCTTCCGATATTGAGGGATGTAGAAAAATGCCGGATTGTCGGTTGTGATCCAGGGGCTTTCTCGTTAGAAGCCTGGGACTCCGGCAACCCCGTCGAAAACCACAGGAGAGTCCTCGCGGCCTATGCAGATCACCGTGAACGGCCAGTGCGAAACGTCGCCCGCCCCCGGCGCCACGCTGGGCGCGGTCGTAGCCGATCTCCGCCGCTCTGCGAAGGAAAACGGTCGGGTCGTCGCCGGTCTGCTCCTCGATGGAGCGATCCTCACTCCCGAACGGGAGGACGAGTGCGCGAGCGAGCCGATCGTCACGTTCAAGCGGCTCGAAGCGGAAGTGACCGAGCCCCGGGAGCTGATCCGCCGGGTCTTCGGCGGCATCGGCGGGGCGCTCCAGGCTCTTTCGATCGAGGCCCGGGAGACCGCCGGGAAGATCCGCGTGGGTGGAAGGGCGCAGCCGTTCATCGGCCGGGTCGCCGAGCAGCTCGGCTTCCTGGTGGACGCCTACCGCCATGGGATGAGGCTTCTCATCACGATGGGTAAAGTTGAGAAGGTGCCGCCGCCCCCGCAGACTTTGCCGGTCATCGAGCGGGTCCTGGGGGAGGTGCTCGCCTCCCTGCGGGCGGCCGATCCGGTGAGGGTCAGCGATGCCCTCGAGCACGAACTACGCCCGGCCCTGCTGAAACTCGAAGTGGAGCTTCAAGACTGGATCCGCGCGCTCGAGCCGCCCAGTGTCGAGCAGCGCGGCATCGAGGCGCACAGTAACGATGCGCGCAGTATCGAGCCGCAGGGGGTAGGCACAAACGGAGGAGCCGGTGATCGGTAGGGGTGGACAAGAGGGGCCGCGCATTTGAAATTCAAGCTTTTCGTCTTCGACCTGGATGAAACCCTCTGGACGGTCTCTGAGGGGCTCTGCAACCTGGTGCGACCGCCGTTTCACCGGGAGTCGCCCGACCGGCTCGTCGGCCAGGACGGGCTCTGGGTGGAGCTCTACCCCGGGGCGCGCGAGCTTCTCGATCACCTCCTCAAGAAGAAGCGCTACATCTCGATCGCCAGCCGCAACGATGCGGCCCCCGCGCTGTCTCTTCTCGAAGCTTTCGAGCTCAAGAGCCTCTTCAGCTTCCCTCAGCTTTGCTGGAAGCCGAAGGAGGAGTCGATCAAGAAGATCATCCGCGAGATCCATAAGCGGGACAAGGTGACGATCAAGCCGGAGGAGGTCCTCTTCATCGATGACTGGTCGGAGAACGTGGCGCCGGTGCGAAAGTGGGGGGCATCGGGGCTCGTCTTCGGCCAGGATTTCCACACCTTTCAGGAGCTGAAGGAATTGCTCAAGTGATCGGCGCCGTCGAGGTCCATCCGGGTCTCTCGCGGCTCGGCTTCCCCTTCGACCCGCTCATCCCGTTCGGCGGGCGTCCCCTCATCGCCCGCACCGTCGAGGCGGCGCTCCGGTGCGGCCAGGTCGAAACGGTCGCGGTCCTGGCGCCATCTGGTCATGCCGCGGCCGTGGAGGCGGCCCTGGCGTGTCTACCGGAGTGCACCGGCGCCGATGCGGGCGCGGGGGGTGGGGGAAGGAAGCGCGGGCGCAAGGAACGCGGACTGTCGCCGCCGGCGCAGGGGAGCGCGGGCGGCCGCGTCGTGGTGGTCCCTTGCGAAGGGGAGGACGTCCCCGAGCGGTCCAACGTCCGCCGGCTGCGGCGAATGGCGCCCCATTCCTGGCGGGCGGGTTGGGCCATCCCGTTTGCCGTCGCCGAGGGCGGCAACCCGCGCTGGCTCCTCCAGGCCCTCCAGCGGTTCCAGGCCGCTCGGGCCATCCTGTTCCCTCAGGCGGCGCCTTTCCTGCGGCCCGACCTCGTCGAGGCTCAGATCGTCGAAGCGGCCCGCCATCCGGGGGCGGGAGCCTGCCTGTCGACGGCTCCGCCCGGCGTCGCGGGAGACATCCTCTCGCGCGATTACCTGAGCGATGTCGTCCGGGCCGCGCTCCCGATAGACGCGCCGATGCGCTTCCTCCCCGATCGGCCCGAGCGCAGCCTCGATAACCAGGGAGTTTTCCACTGGTTCCCGGAGGCCGTGTCGGGGTTCACGACCCGGTTGACGGCGGAGTCGGCCCGCGGCCTCGCGATCCTCTCCCGGATCGACGCCGACCTGCGGCCCGAGCGGGTCGAGGGCGCAGAGAGATGGCTCGAGAGGCTCTCCGAACGCGGCGACATCCTGGCGGGGCCTGTGCCCGAGGAGCTGCGATGGTGGATCACGGCGCGCAGGCGAGGGGTATCCTCTATCGACCCGGGCCTTCCGGGAGATTTCGAAGGCGAACCGGATATCGATCCGACCCTTTTTCGGCGCGCATGCGAGGAGCTGCGGGGCTGGCAGGAGAGCCGTATCGTCCTGCGCGGAGGCGAGCCGCTCCTCCATCCGCGCTTCGGAGAGATCCTCGAGGCCGCGCGGGGGGCCGGCGCCGGCCTCGTGCAGGTCGAGACCGATGGGCTCGGCCTCGATGAAAGGACCGTCGACCTCCTCGCCGCTTCCGCCGATGTCGTCGTGGTCTCGCTCGATGCCCTCCGCCCCGAGACGTACCGTGCGCTGCGCGGTATCGATGGACTCGAGGAGGCCTCGGCGGGCGTCGAGCGGCTCCTCGAACGGTCCGCTCGCTCGGGTGGGCCCGCCGTTGCGGTAGAAATGAGGATCGTGGCCGAAAACGAGAGCGAACGCGAGCCCTTCTTCGATCGGTGGTTCGTGCGCACCCCCTTCGTCGTCGTGCGCGGGCCGAGCGACCGGGCGGGTCAGGTTCCCTCGCGCGCGGTCCATCCGGCCCGGACGCCGCGGCGCATCCCATGCCTCCAGCTCCTCGGCACACTCGCCGTCTTGCCGGATGGGCGCGCCGTCGCCTGCGAGAACGATTACCGCGGGCTTTTCCCGGTGGGGGACCTCCGCAGGGAGTCCATCGAGGCCATCTGGAGCGGCCCGCGCCTCGCCGAGCTGCGCGCAATGCACTCGAGTCAGACGTGGGACCACCATCCCCTCTGCTCGCGCTGCGGAGACTGGTGCCGGCGGTGAGATTGCCAACGGACGGGAACCGCAGAGGACGCAGAGGAAGGCGCAGAGGACGCGGAGGAAGCCTCGCTGTTCGGGAATCCTCCTCTGCGAGCCTCCGTGTCCTCTGCGGTTAATCGTCCGCCCGCATCTGGTGAACTGTTCGGCCGGTGATATCCTCTCGGCCATGTCGCGGCGCGCCATTGGACGGTTCCTTCAAGCATGCGGCCTGGTTCTCGCCCCCATGGCGCTTCTCTACTACTTCGACAACGCGGGGCGGGCGAACGAGGGGGAGCTGGCGAAGAACGAACTCTTGATCCTCGCCTCCGCGGCGGGGATCTTCATCCTTGGGCGGATGATCGAGCGCCGGTGAGTGCGGTCTCGGGTTGACAGCCATCCCCGGATAGAGAGAATGTCGCCCGAGGAGTCTTGAGCCGGTCGATGGGCACAATCCGGGTGGTACCAGCCCTTGAAGAGTGAGTTGAACAAAGCCGCGGGGGCACCGTCCGCATCTCCGGCTGCATCTCCGGCCGCTTCCCCGGCGCGGGGCGCCGCCTCGCCCCGCGGAGACGCTCCCGCCGGTTCGGGCGAAGGGGCGAAACGCGCCGCCGGTGAGCCTGGGGCCGCTTCAAGCTCCGGCACGGCCGCGCCCGAGCCCATCGCCGCCGTCGATTTCGACGGGGGCGGCGCGGGGGGCGCCGCCGCGGGCGGCGCCCGCTTGCAGCTCATCCTCCGCAAGGAGGCCAAGATCCCAGGAGTCTATCCGTTCGTCACCCTCGGCTCCAACGGCCGCTACGCGCGAGTCCACCTCGCCCGCGTCGTCGGCGCCGACGGCGTGCCGCTGCGCTACCTCGCCTTGAAGATCCAGCGCGACCGCTACGACGTCGAGACCGACCGCGGGCACTTCCTCACGAACGAAGGCATCGCCCATCTCTGGGAGAAGGAGTTCCGGAATCTCCTCCGGCTCCGCTCGTTCGACGATTCGCCCGCCGTCGAGTTCCTCGGCGGCGAGTCGCTTGCGGCGCGGCCGCCGCTCATCTACTGCCGCCGCTGCCAGCAGTTCTTCTCTCCGCCTTGCCCCGCGTGCGGCGACGTCCTGCGCGACTGCGACGACAACGGCCTCCTCACCCGCCGGGGTCTCGCCCGGCACAACGGCAGCAACATCCGCTACCTCTACTGCGAGAACTGCCACGCCTCGAACACCGGCGCGGCCCTCTATCGCCACCAGGCGAGCGACCGCGAGCGCCAGGCCGGCGTGAAGGACTTCAAGGCGCTCTGCGACGATTGGATCGGCCGCGGCGAGGCGGGCGCCAAGCAGCCGCGCCTCTGCGGCTGTCCCGTTTCGCGCCAGAAGCCGGCGCCCGGCGAGGGCTCCGTCTTGACGCCGCTTTCCTTCCACGACTTCCGCCTGCTGCCCCTCGAAGTGATGCGGCTCCACTACGACGAGTTCGCGGATTGTCTCGGCGGCATAAACTGGAACGACTTCCTCTCCGAGCACCGCGGCGGGAGGGAGGGGGTCCCGGAGAGCCTCTTCCTCTCCGATTTCCGCAGCCAGCTCTCGCGGCCCGACCGTTATCTGTTCGCCGGATCCGAGGGAGCCGAGGCGGTCGAGGTCTTCCGGCTCAAGCTCGTCCTTTTCACGCAGCTCTGCCGGCGCGTCCGCGACCTCCACGAGATGCTGGCGGAGCCGCACCTGGACCTGAAGCCCGAGAACGTCATGGTGGAGATCCCCCCCGTATCGCGCGAGCTGCCGTACCTCTGGAACTTCCGCGTGAAGCTGCTCGACCTAGCCGCGAATTCGGACGCGATCCTCGGCGAGGACGCCGGCGCCCGCGCGCTCCCGGCCCCACCGGTGAACTACTCGGAGCTGTACACCTCCCCGATCATCCGCCAGGGGCAGTTCGGCCACATGAAGTCCTGCGACATCCAGTTCTCCGGTCTCCAGGAAGTGGGGGGCGGCAAGCACCGCCTCGCCGCACGCCTTCGATCGAGCGAGCTGATCGCGGATGAGTACACGGACAAGGACGCGTTCCGCATCTCCTTGAGCCAGCCCGAAGCCGGCGACCCGTTCTCGTTCTGGGCGGCGAAGTCCCCCGCCGCCGAGTCGACGCCCGGCTCGATGGATGTCGTCGGGGAGGGCATCGATCTCTCGCCGGGCTCGGTCGCGAGCATCCCTTGCCTCGGGTCGACGTGGCTCCGGAACGTGAACTTCGAGACGTACCACGCGTTCGCGTTTCCTTGCGACATCTATTCGCTGGGGGTGATCCTCCTCAGGACGCTCCTCTCGGGGAAGCGCCAGAACATGGCCGTGGTGGCGACGAGGCTCTTGAACCCGGTTCTCCACGATCTGGCGCGGCTGAAGGATGGGCGCGGCGGAGCGGGAGGGGGAGGCGGGGCTACCGGCGGCACCGCCACGGCGACCGGTTCCGGAATCTTCACCGGGGATCTCGCGCGCGATCTGACGTCGCGTGTGCGCGAGATGCTTGCCTCCAATCCTTGCGCGCGGCCCGAGATGGTCTTCTGGGACGGCGATGCGGGAAGGCCGAACGCGATTCCGGCCGACCTCTGGTACGACGGGCTCCTTCTGGCGGTGCGGCTCTGCACGAACATCGCCGGTTTCAGTTTCTGCTCGGGTCGCGGCGACTTCAGCCGCGATCACCCTGCTCAGGCCTGCGAGAAGCTCCTCGGCGAGCTGGAGCGGCTCGGCGCCCGCGTCCACTCGGTACTTTTCTCGAGGGAGGAGCACAACCGCCTCGTGCGCGAGGCCCTGGACCGCCTGAAGGCGCGCCTCGGCCCCGTCAAGGCGGGGACTGCGACGGCCGCGCGAAAGGAAGAGGAGATCCTCGATGTCCAGGCCGCGATCGCCTGCGCGGCGGAAAAGGAGCGCCGCAGCGATCGGCCGCGGCGCCTCGCAGCCGTCGAGGAGGGGATCCGCGGCCGGATCGCCTCCCTCGCGCCCGCGGAGGCCCGGGCCGTCCTCGATGCGATCGAAGCGCGGTTCCCGGTCCGCGCCAGTGCCGCCGAGGAGGAGTGCGCGAGCCTCCAGCGACAGCTCCAGGCGGAAAAGGCGCGCGCGGAAGGGCTCGAGAGCAAGCTCAAATCGCTCGATGAGCGGCTCCAGCGCGGCGGGAGCGATGAGGTGCGCCAGTGCATGCAGAAGCTCGCGGGTGAAGGACGTCCGGGGAGCGACGACCCTCGCCGGCTGGCCGCGATCGCCGCCGTGCTCGCGGACAACGTCAACCGCGGCATCATCGGGTACGCGAACGTCATCTTGAACTCGTTCGAGCTGAAGGAGCAGCCTTTCCCGCAGCTCAAGGATTCCCTGGGAGCGCTCGTTCAGCTTCCGCCGAAGGAGCTTTCGGACAAGCTGAAGGGCGACCTCGATCGGGCCCGCAGCCTCGTGAGGGCCGCGATCCGCGCCGTCATGGACTACACGCCGAAGTGGTGCGAGAGCGCCCAGGGGCGCTTCACCAGCGAGCGGTTCGAGCAGGCCCCCGGCCGCGGGAAGCCTTGGGACCGCTATGTCGAGTTCATGCAGTCCTACAACTTCCGGCAGGATCTGATGCAGAACCTGCGGACGTTCATCGATGGCGAGAGACAGCGCCCACAATGAGGGGCGGCATGGGTGGGCCAAACGGTGCGTAGATGAAAGGGATGATGATGGATGGAGTCGCTTTTTTTTGTCGTTGGCTTCGCTCGCATGCTCTCTGGGCCGCCGCCGCCGCCCTCCTGGCCCTGCCGGGCTCAGGCTGCTGCATGCTCTTCGGCTGCAACTACAAGGTCCTCGTCCGCGTCGATCCCGATGTCGAGGCCCCGAAGTCGATGGACGTCATCTGGGTGTTCACCGAGGACCCCGCCCGCACGAAGGAGCTGGAGGATTACCGGGGGAAGATGGAGGACTTCTTCAGGATCGGCCGTCGCAACCTGAGCCTCGCCTACTTCCGCTACTACCGGTACCGCGCGGACGCCGAGCCGCCGCTCGAGGTCCGACCGGAGCCGGGTGGCGGGAAGGAGAAGTTCTTCGGCCCGTTCGCCGACGAGATCCCGTCGGGCGCGGTGAAGGGCTATCTCTTCGTCGAGTACCGCAATGGCGAGGGGGTGGTTGATGGGGCGGAGAAGCTCCCGCTTTTGATCTATCCGACCCTGCCGCACTACCCCAATTACCGCGAGAAGCAGCCGTCCGGCGTCTCCGTCCGAATCGGCCGCGATCGTATCCAGGTCATTCCCTACGAGCTGGAGGCCCCGCCGGTCCTCGACCAGGCGGAGCGGCTAAGGAAGGCCGAGGAAGAGGCGGCCCGCGCACGGAGCCAGACTCCCGCGGCGGGGAAAGGGAACTGATGGCCCAGCCGTTGACGCTTCCCCTCCACTGGCGCGAGGGGCTCTTTCTCCGGCCGCACCACTTCCAGCAGCTCCAGCGCCAGCTCGCGCAGCACCAGGCGTTCCTCATGGACTCGCAGTTTCCCCACCGCTGGGGGGTCCTCCGGCTCGCGCACGATGAGCGCGTGCTGCCCACCGGTACATACAGCCTCGCATCCTGCGCCGCCGTACTGCGCGACGGGCTCATCGCGAAGGAGGAGCTTCTCCACAAGCCGCTCGAGCTGGACCTGAAACCGCATCAAGCGGCCTTGAAGGGAAAGTGGACGGGCATCTACCTCGCCGTCCCGCGGCCGGCGCGCGCCGAAGTCGTCGACTTCACGTCGCACGTCGCCCCCGAGGAGGATTTCCCGCGCCGCTTCATCCCCGTCGAGCGCGAGGCGGCCGACCTGAACACGGGCGAGAACCCTCAGGTCGTGAACCACGTCGCGATCAACGCCCGACTCATGGGCGAGTGGGAAGACCGGGCCGGGTTCGAGTGCATCAAGCTCGCCGAGGTCGTCTACCGCGAGGACAGTTTCCAGCTCAACGCTTCCTACTGCCCGCCGACGGTGCTCGTGGCGCCCGGCAGCCCGCTCCACCTCCTCTGCACCAAGGTGCTGGGGGAGCTTCAGGAGGGAGCCCGTTACGTCATCGGGCTCTTCTCGCAGCAGTCGGCCGGCCAGCGCGAGGCGATGTCGCTCGAGACCCGGCTCAAGGTGCATGGGCTCCTCGGATCCGCTCCGTACCTCGAAGGGCTCCTCGGCTGCGGCGCGGCCCGCCCCCTCGACCTCTACCTCCTCCTCTGCCGGATCCTCGGCGACGTCGTCGGCCTCCAGCCCGACGCGGACCTCGTGCCCGAGGCGGTCCCGGCCTACGACCACGAGAACCTCGCCGTCACCTTCGAGGCGCTCCGCGCCCGGATCGATGAGTGCCTGCGTCCCGTCATCCGGCGCAAGTACCCGGACTTCCCCTTTCGGCCGGCCGGCGATCAGGAGTTCCACCTCGACGAGTTCCGCCTCGAGTGGCTCGGGAAGCCACTCTATCTCGCGGCCAACAGCCCCAAGAGCACCGAGGAGCTGCAGCGCTGGATGGACAACTGTCTCATCGGAGTGCCCGGGGGGCTGGCGGACTTCCGCCGGAAGATGATCCTCGGGCTCGACCGCACCCGCGTCGACGACCCGCCGCCCGAGATCGGCCTCAAACGCGGCTGGGCGATCTACCGGTTGGGGATCGACCCGCGCCTCCATGCGCCCCTCCTCGAAGAGATCAAGCGGGAAGGGAAGCTCGCGGTGCGCACGGGCTGGCAGGCCGGCCCCGGCGTGGAGCCCCCGCAGCGGGTGACGCTCATCGTCAAAGTCGAAGAGGAGGGCCCTGCGCGAGCGGGGAAGACCGGTGGCTGAGCCCCATAGCGACCCGAAGTATTTCCTCGACGAGAAGTTCATCGAGTTCACGATCGAGCTGGCGCGCCAGAAGCGGCTCGTGCGGAGCGGCCGCTGGGCGCTCCAGCGCGTGGCCGCCGCGCCCGGGGAGGTGTCGACTCCCGGCGGAGAGGCCGGCCTCCGCAAGTCGAACGCGGTGTGGCGGAGCCTCGAACAGCTCCTGCGGAGGCAGGAGCGCGAGGCGCGCTCTCTCGGCCTCGAGTCGATCTACGACAAGGCGCGCTACCCCATGCTCGCCCTGGCGGACCAGACGTTCCTCGTCGACCTGCCGTGGGCCGGCCAGGGAGACTGGAACGCGCGCTGCCTGGAGGTGGAGTTCACGGGGCGCGGGATCGCGGGGGCGGAGTTCTTCCGCCGCGCCAACGACATCCTGGAGCGGGCCGATCCCACGGACGACGAGGTCTGCAAGATCTACTTCTACACGCTGAAGCTCGGCTTCCGCGGCCAGTTCGCCAAGGGAAGCCAGGAGATCGAGGACCTCCAGCGGGCCCTGCGGCTCCGGTTCCAGCGCCGCGGCTCGGTCGCGCGCCTTTGCCCCGAGGCTTACCAGCACACCGAGAAGGGGGGCGAGGGGATGCTGATCCCCAGCGTGCGGAACACCGCCATCCTCGTCGGGGCTGTCTTCCTGAGCGTGGTGCTGATATTCGCCGTGACGTATTCGTACAACACCCGCGATCTCAACGCCGTCCTCGGAGAGATCAATAGCCAGAACTCCGCGATCGAAGTGGGGTGGACGTTGGTCGAGGAAACGGGCGTCGCCGCGCCGGGCGCACCCGGAGCCGCGACGAAGGGAGCGCCGGGAACGGCGCCGGCAGGCAGCCCGTCGAAGGAGAACCGCTGATGAAGGATTTCCTGGCCAAATACCTCAAGGACTGGCGGGTCTGGACGATGACCGGGGCCGTATTCGGGGTCGTCGTCGCCGCTTCCTTCGTCGGTCGCGTCGCGGCGTACTTCTTCCTCGGCATGGCCGCCGCGGCTGCCCTGGTCCTCGGCGCCGTGCGGCTTGTCGGAAGGCGGCTGCGGACGAAGAGCGCCCACGAGCTGGAGAGGGGGATGATGGGCATCCCGAGCCCCCCGATCGCCGACGGCCGGGGTTCCATCCAGGAGCTGAACCGCGGGTTCCGGCAGTCGCTCGACAAGCTGCGCGACGCCCCCGAACTGGGCTCCGATTACCTCTACCGGGTCCCGTGGTACCTCATGATCGGCGAGCCGGCGTCGGGGAAGACCACGACGATCCACCACTCGAAGCTCGACCTGATCGGCGACAAGCAGCAGGGAATCGGCGGGACGCTCAACTGCGACTGGTTCTTCACGAACCACGGCATCATTCTCGACACCGCGGGCCGGTATGTCTTCGCGGACGAAGGGGCGCCCGACCGCAAGGAGTGGGAGGCGTTCCTCGGGCTCTTGAGGAAGCACCGGCCGCGCCAGCCGCTCAACGGGGTCATCCTCGTCATCCCCGTCGTTCGGACGAGGGACTCGATCGATGTCCCGCTCCTCCTCCCCGGAGCAGATTCCGACGAAGAGCTTCTGGCCCGCTGCACGCGCGATGCGGAGAAGCTCTACGCGAAGGTGAGCCAGCTCCCTCAGAGTCTCGGCATCCGCTTCCCGGTCTACATCCTTCTGACGAAGTGCGACAAGGTGCCCGGCTTCCAAGAGTTCTTCACGCAGGCGCCCATGGAGTACCAGACCCAGCTCCTGGGCTGGTCGAACCCGGAGGTGGAGGCCGCGTACACGTCGAACATGGTCGACCGCGCCTTCGAGACGGTCGACCGGAACCTCGAGCGGGCGCGTCTCGAGATCCTCGCCCGCGAGCTGCCCCTCGCCTTCCCCGACGAGGTCTTCATCTTCCCAGAGGAGTTCAAGCGGCTCCGGGAGCCGCTCCGCCGCTACACGGACGTCCTCTTCAAGCGGAACATCTTCCAGGAGTCGCTCCTCTTCCGCGGCATCTACTTCTCGAGCGGCCTCCAAGATCGCAAGCCCCTCCAGGGGCTCCTCGGGGGCGGACCGGCCGCGGGAGGCGAAGACGGCGGAGGTACGAAGGTCGGTTTCGTAACGCCAGCCCCCTCCCCCCTCTTTGAATCGAAGCCGTACTTCATCCGCGACTTCTACACCGAACGCGTCTTCCCGGAATCGGGCCTCGTGCGCCCGACTCGGGCCCGGTACCAGAAGGCGAAGCGCCTCACGACCGTCCTTCGCGCCGCGACGCTCGCCATCGGAGTCGGCGGGCTCGCCGCCTTCTCGCTCTACGTGGCGACCGTGCTCTCTTCGAGCGGCGAGTTGACGGACGCCGTCAGGCCGCTCCGGGAGAATGTGAGCCAGGGGTTCGACATCATCCGGATACAAGACCCGGCGTCGATGGCCGGCTACACTCGCAGCGCCCAAGGCGCACTCGACGCCGCGAACAAGTTCGACTACCGGTTCCTCCGCTGGCTCAAGATCGACTTGCCCACTCAGGCTGTCCGGGAAACCTCCCAGCGGGTCCTCTCGAACCTCGTTCTTCGGCCGCTCGCGGCCCGCTTCTGGGAGCGTTTCCAGAACGATGTGAACGAGACGCTCAAACGGGCGGACCTGATCAAGCCCGTCCGGACGGTCGCCGAAGCCGAGCTGGTGGCAATTCTCAAGCGCTGGAAGGGACAGGTGAGTGACTATGAGGAAGTGCTGGCGGGGGAGAAGCTGGAGGCCGACGAAAGGCTGGTGCGCCTCTGGAAGCTGGCGACGGGCCAGGATCAGCCGCCCAGCGAGGTGAAACTCGTCTTCACGAGGCACAAGGCCCAAAAGGAATTGGCGCGCCGCTTCTCGGAGCTGCCCAACGCCCGACCTTACCTCGACCCGCGACAAGGCGACATCGACAAAAAGATCGATGAACTGGACCAAGCCGTCAAGCTCGACGTGGAGTACAACATCGAGCTTCTTGGCGAGAAGGCGCTCCCCGTGGAGATCCTGGCCAACGAGAAGGCGACCTTCGTCGAGCGACGGAACGCGCTCCTCAAGGTCGTGGCGGAGGTCGATGGCCTCTCCCCCGTACTGTTCGGGGACCCCAAGGCGGCCAGCCCCGTCGAGGAGCTTTTCAAGATGCAGTTCCAGAAGCGCATCCAGGAGATGGACGCTCTGCGAGTGGGCCTCGTGCCGCTCTGCAAAGCTCCCCCGCGCCGCGGCGTTCTTGACGCCTTGAAGGACGCCGTCTCCGACAAACTCGGCAAGACCGCGCCTGCGGATGATGGGGGTGCCCTCTCGAGCGAGCGGTGGAAGAAGCTCGAAACGCTCCTCGCCGGCGGGAAGGTTCGCTCTCGCGGCTTCGACGCTGCAAGGCAGAGGGAGGTGTTCATCTTCCACGTGGATAAAGCCTCCCTCAAAGTCATCTACACGCTCTCCGACGAGGCGCGCGACTTTCTGAGACAGGTCAAGTTCATCGGCAACCAGAAGAAGCTCCTCGAAGACCCAACGACGGCGCTCCCCGAGGCGGAGCAGCTCGATCAAGAAATCGAAGACGCCCTTTCGGACCTCCTCAAGGAGGACTTCATCGCGGACAAGCGCCATCTGGCGCTCGTCGCCCGCGTTCGGGAGATTCTGGCGGGTGAGGAGAAATTTAGATCTGGCGAGACGCCATCGAAGCCTGGGGAGTCGGCATCGACGGAGGGGCCGCTCGCGCCGAAGAGCCCGTCCCTCGTTCGGATCGTGCAGGAGCTGGTCCAACGGCAGGTGGAGGGGGCGATCTATCAGGCCCTCAAGAAGGACCAGCCGCCGCCTCAGACCGACCCCTTGCTCGAGCTGGGCAGCGACGCCGAGTCGGATTTCCTCCAGCCGCTTCCCAAGAGCCCGTGGATCAGCGACAAGCAGCGGCAGTCAGTGGAGCGTATCCAGGTCCAGCACGCCCAGAACCGTCTCGCGGCGCAGCGCAAGGCCATCGAGGTCGCCCCGATCTTCCAGATCGAGCCGGTTGCGCTCCGGAGGTGGGAATTCGCCGCCGGACCCGACACGGTGAACCTCCAGCAGCTCTTCAACGCCGGTCAGACGTCCCATACTGCCTACTTCGGCACTTCCGTGAACCAGGTCCAGGCGCAATACGCCGCGCGGATCGAGAAGTCGCGCTGCCTCGATCTCCTCAAGGACCGTTCACCGGAGGAACAGAAGACCGACTATGGTTTTTGGGCGGGGACACGCGACGAGTCGAGGCGAGGCACTCAGGACCCGGAGGCCCTCAAGCGGCGCACCCGCTTCCAGGATCTGATCGATCGGATCACGAAGCTCAAGGCCAGGGACGCGGCGCCGTACGGCCCCCTGACTCGCTTCCTTGATGAGGAGGCCGGCGTCAAGGCGCAGGTAAAGCCGGACACGAGCTTCCTCGATTCGCGCTACCTCCAGGTGAGCGGGGCGGTCTCTCAGCGGATCCGCCAATACATGGCGGTCGAGTTCCGAAAAGAGTTCGTCGAGTTCGCCCAGAGCGTCTACGACCAGCTTGCGAGGAAGTTTCCGATTTCGCTCGACCTCGCGACGGTCGGCGAACCTTACAGCAGGATGACCGAGACGGTCGTCCAGAAGGCCGACAGCTTTTTCTTGAAGTGGGGGCTGACTGCAGGGGATAAGCCCACCGCGGCGGGCGACGGCCAGAAAAAGCCGCTCTATAGCTACATCGAGGGCGAGTTCACCGACGGCTCCGGCGTGGGGCTCGCCCGAGCGTACGTGGACCTGATGAGTTTTGTGCGGGCGAACATCTTCACTGAGGTCTACAGGGTTCAGGTGAGGATCCTCAACCTCGACATGACGTTCCGAGGTACTCTGGTGGAACGCGAGCGCGAGGAGGTCCGGGAGGCCAACCGGGTCCTTTCGCCGCAGGGATTCCGGATCAAGGTCGGCGACTCCGCCGAGCAGCCCATCGACTCGGGACGCGACACCGAGGTTTCCTGGATCAACCCCTCGCCAATCCTCCTTTCCGCCAGACTGCCGGTCGGAGAGCAGAAATACCGGCTCAGCCACCCCGACGAGAAGTCGCCGGCGGGGCTGACCGCCGCCCATGAGTTTCTCGGGGACGACAAGAACCAGTGGGCCCTCTTCCGCATGCTCCTCCAGCAGAACTTCCGGCTGGACACTACGGCCAACATCCTCCGTTTCCAGTTCAAGATCCAGCCGCCTCTTCCGGGGCCGGCCGGAACGGAGATCCATCAGATTCCCGTCTACATGGCATTGAAGTTCGCGCGCGCGAGCGCGTCGGAATCCCCCGCGGCCGCGTTCCACGCGCTCGACCACACGAAGCTCAGACGGCTCTACGACGCCTTCGGGGCGCCGTCGCTCAAGCTGATCAACGATCCTTGATCGGGCGGAGGAAACGTCTCGTGTGGCCTTTCTCGTCCCGTCCGGAGGTCGGTTGCCTCGGAAAGCTCCCATGCGCCGCCGACTTCAGCGTCCAGCAGCCTCTGGGGGTGCCCGCGGAAGAGACTCTCTCCCCGTGGCTCCACGCGATCGCGGGGGGCGGAGGGCAGTCCGCCTCCTCGCCGGGTTCCTCTCCGGGGTTCGACTTTCTCGCGATGGAGCCGGGAGGCCGGGGGGGCATCGCGGGCCGGCTCTGGCCCTCGGCCGACTCCGCCGGGCGCTCCTTTCCGTTCGCGCTCTACAAAAGTTTTCATCGCCGGGATCTGAAGCCGGACCTGGCGGCGCTCCTCCCTCGGCTGCCGCCCCTCTGGGGCGCCCTCGATGGCCTCGTGGAGGCCGGTGGGCGTTCCTGGATCGATGGCGGCGCCGACATCGGCGCCGTTCGCGCCGCAATCCGGGGAGCGAAAGTCTCGCTGCCCGAGCCGGACGGCGCCCGAGCCTATGCGAAAGGCCTCCGCGATCGGGAACCCTGGCCGATCCTCGCCGCGATCTTCGCGGGAAAGGGGGCGGCGGAGATTGCGGCCGCCCTCATCCGCTTCGGTCGCTTCATCGAGAACCTCGCCGCCGAGCAGCCCGCCGTGGCCTTGAGGGTGCCGATGAGCCCCGCGATGTCCGCGAGCGAGCAGTCGCTCTTCTGGGCGGCTTGGATGGAGGCCCGCCTCGGCCGCCCCGTGCCGCTCCCGCGCCTTTTTGTTCAAGAAAGATGGCTCCGGGGGCGCCTCGCGGAAGCGGCCAAGGGGATTTGGTTCATTTACCGCGCGCCGCTCGCCCAGGATGCCGAGGTGCTCTTCCACGGCCGAGCGACCCACGAGTACCTCTGCGATCTCGCTCAGGGGGGCTCGGAGCCCGCTGCGGACGACGGCGCTTTCGCCGAGAGGCTCCGGAGTTTTCGCACGTGCGGAGAGCTGTTCGCAGTCCCCATCCGGCCGGACCTCGTAACGGGATGGACGCGGTGAGCTCTGGGCGTTTGTGCGTAGAGATCGTTTGTTCGGCTCGCCGCGATGAGATGAATGACCGCAGAGGACGCAGAGTTACGCAGAGGGGGGGGGAATGGCTCCTCCGCGATCCTCTGCGTTCTCAGCGGTTATCCACTTCCCCGCATCGCCGGCATGCGGTGGTTCACCACGGCGTTCATGCACCAGATCGACCCCGTCTCCGTTGACGCCCCGTGCACTTTGATGGATATTGCTCCGCCGGAAGGGGACTGACCATGGGTTCTGATCGACCACCGCCCCAGGGCTCCGACGATGCGGGGCGGACGCACAAGGTCCGCGTCACCGACCAGAAGTTCCTCGAGGACCTCCTCCAGAGGACGCTCCTGACGCCCGGCCCCGCGGGCGAGGCAACTGCGGCGGACCTCGATGCTCTGCGGGAGGTCGAGCGCCGCCATCGGGGTGAGCCCTTCTCGCTCGAACCCATCTGCGTCGAGATGGCCGAGGCGATCTTGCGCTCGTATTTCAATCCGTCGGGGAAGTCCGAGGAGCCTTGGCGGTTGCTCTCGCCCCAGATCGCACGGAGTCTCTACCAGAACCCCGCGGCACAGGAACGGCTGCGCGCCGTCTGGCAGCAGCTTGCGGTGGAGGCTCGATGACCGGGGGTCAGGGCCGACGCAGCGAGGCGATCCCGCCTTGGGTCCGACAGGACTCCGCCATCGCGCCGAGGTCCCACAAGCTGATGGAAGACTGCCAGGGGCTCGTCCGTTCGCTTGCGTGGAAGATCCACCGCAAGCTCCCGCCGCAGGTCGATCTCGAGGATCTCATCTCCTTCGGGCAGGTCGGACTCGCCGAGGCCGCGCGTGACTTTGACCCCGATCGCGGCGGGAAGTTCACCACGTACGCCTACTACCGGATCCGCGGCGCGATCCTCGACGGCCTCTCCAAGATGAGCTGGTTCAGCCGCCACAGCTTCCATGCGTCGCGCTACGAGCACTCCGCCGAGGAGCTGATCGAATTCGGGACGGAGGAAGGGGGTGAAGGCCCCCCGGCTCGGCTTGAGGACGGCGTCCGCTGGTTCAAGGGGGTGGCCGGGCGCCTCGCGATCGCCTGCCTGGCGACGCCGCGTGGGGTCGAGGACGGCGACGGATTCGACGGCGGGGCCTCCGTCGTGGATGAATCGGCCCCGTCGCCCTCGGCACTCGCGATCGAGAACGAGATCCGCGAGAAGCTCCACAAACTGATCGAGACGTTGCCCTCCGACGCGGGCACCTTGGTCAGGGGAGTCTATTTCGAGGGGCTCACTCTCGAAGAGGCCGGTAAGCGCGTGGGGATCAGCAAGGCCTGGGCGAGCCGACTCCACGCCAAGACGCTCGATCGGTTGGCGCACGCCCTGCGTCTCCTCGGTGTGGATGGAGGTTAGAGGTAACCAGAGCGATGGGATCTCCTGCGGTACTCGATTTCGAACGTCTCCTCGCCCCGATTTCGGGCGACAACGCGGCGGGCGTGAACTTGAGACTCGATCCGACCCCCGACTCTCCATACCAGACGATCAAGATGGCCCGGACGAAGGCCCGGACCGCGGAGAGGAAGGCCGCGGAAGGGGAAGGCTCCGCGACGGCGGACTGGAGCCCGGTCCTCGACTTGGGACCGGAGGTCATCGCATCCCGGGCCAAGGATCTGGAGCTGACCGCGTGGCTCATCGAGGCCCTCGTGCGCGAGCACGGCTTTCCCGGCCTGCGGGACGGCTATCGATTGGCGAAGCAGCTCGTCGAGCGGTACTGGGACGGTCTCTTCCCGCTGCCCGATGAAGAGGGGGTGGCCGGGCGCGTCGCCGCCCTCGCGGGCCTCAACGGCCTCGACGGCAACGAGGGGACCTTGATCGGAGCGATCCACCAGATCTCGCTGATCCCGGATGGGTCGGGAGGCGGGCCGTTCGCGCGCTGGCACTACCGTCAAGCGGCGGACCTCGAGTCCTTGACCGATCCAGAGAAGCGCCAGAAGCGGATCGATGCGGGGGCCGTCTCCCGGGAGATGATCGAGCGCGCGGAGGCCGCCACGGCGGCGGACTTCTGCCGCGGCCTGCGTGAGGACATCCAGGAGTCCGTGGCCGAGTTCGAAGGACTCATGGCGCTCCTCGAGTCGAAGTGCGGACCCGACGCGAACGGCCAACCGCAGGCCCCGCCTTCGTCGCTGATCCGGGGGGCGCTCAGGGAGTGCCTCGACATTGTGGAGGCGCTCGACCGGACGAAGAACCCCGACGGCGGGGCCGGAGGTGAGGTGGGCGCGAACGGCGATTCGGGCGACAGCTCCGTCAGAGGAGGCGGGGGACCCTCGAGGCCCGGCGGGCCGATCCGAACGCGCGAGGAGGCCTTCAGGCACCTCCTCCAGGTCGCCCGCTTCTTCAAGGAGACCGAACCGCACAGCCCGATCTCGTACGCGCTCGAGCGGGCCGTGCGCTGGGGAAAGATGCCGCTTCCGGACCTCCTCACCGAGCTGATCGCGGAGGATGGGACGCGGTCGACGGTTTTCAAGCTCGTCGGAATCCCCCCGCCGGCGGAACCGGGTTCGAGTTGAAGAATTTGACGCCGCAGCCGGGCAAAGTTGGTACAATCCCGGCGAAATCTGAGTCTTAAATCTGTCGAAGGGATCGAGTACAAAGTCGAAACGGGTTCGGTGGAACCCGTGTCCACCCCAGGGAGGTAGTCTAAATGGGAGAATCCGTACACGATAAACTCAAGCGAGTGCGCAAGCCTCGGGTCCACATCACCTACGACGTGGAGACCGAGGGCGCCGCCGTGAAGAAGGAGCTGCCCTTCGTGGTCGGCGTCATCGGGGACTTCTCGGGCAACCCAACGGAGCCCTTGAAGCCGCTCGGGGATCGGAAGTTCGTGCAAGTGGACCGCGACAACTTCGACGAAGTGCTGGCCCGCATGACTCCCGGCCTGAACATCAAGGTGGAGAACACCCTCAAAGGGGACAAGAGCGAGATGGGACTCCAGCTTAAATTCAAGAGGATGGAGGACTTCGAGCCGGGCGCCGTCGCGCAGCAAGTGGAGCCGCTTCGGAAGCTCCTCGATGCGCGCAACAAGCTCAAAGACCTCAGTACAAAGGTGGACCGGTCGGAGAAGCTCGAAGAGAAGCTCGAGGAGATCCTGCGGAACTCCGAAGAGCTTTCCAAGCTGCAGAAGGAGCTGGGCGAGGGTTCGACCGAAGGAAAGAAAACGGAGTAACGGATGGCCGAGAACGAGAAAGCGCAAGCCGCCGGTGGACAAGCGGAGACCAAGACTGTTTCTCTCCTGGATGAGGTGATCAAGAGCACGCCGCAAACAGCGCGCGATGCGGTGGTGGATCTGGTGGGCGAGCTGGTCCGCCAGGTGGGTGCCGGCACGGTGACCTGGGACAAGAACGTCAGCCGCACGATCGAGAAGGGGATCGCAGCGATCGATGCCGCGCTCTCCAAGCAGCTCGCGGCGATCATGCACCACCCCGACTTCCAGAAGCTCGAGGGAACGTGGCGCGGCTTCAAGCACCTGGTCTTCAGCTCGGAGACCGGCGCCATGCTCAAGATCAAGGTCATCAACGTCTCCAAGCGCGATCTGTTCAAGGATCTCGACCGGGCGGTGGAGTTCGACCAGAGCCAGATCTTCAAGAAGCTCTACGAGAACGAATTCGGCTCTCCCGGCGGCGAACCGTACGGCGCGCTCATTGGGGACTACGAATTCTCGAACCACCCCGAAGACGTCGACCTCTTGAACAAGATGTCGGGTGTCGCGGCGGCGGCGTTCTGTCCGTTCATCTCCGCCGCTGCGCCGGCGCTCTTCGGCTTCAAGGACTACACGGAGCTGGCGAAGCCCCGCGACCTCGAGAAGATCTTCGAGACCGTCGAGTACACGCAGTGGAAATCCTACCGCGATTCGGAAGACTCGCGCTTCGTCACGCTCGTGATGCCGCGCGTCCTCTCGCGCCTTCCGTACGGCAAGACCACCGTCAAGGTGGAGGAGTTCAACTTCGAGGAGGTCGACCTGGACGCCAAGGGCAAGGCGAAGAAGGTCCCGCACAATCACTACACCTGGATGAACGCCGCCTATGTGATGGGCGCCAAGCTCACCGACTGCTTCGCCAAGAACGGCTGGTGCACGGCCATCCGCGGCGTGGAGAACGGAGGCAAGGTGGAGGGGCTTCCGGCCCACATCTTCACGAGCGACGACGGCGACCCGGACCTCCAGTGTCCGAGCGAGATCGGGATCACGGACCGCCGCGAGGCGGAGCTGTCGAAGCTTGGCTTCTTGCCGCTCTGCCACTTCAAGAACACCGACTACTCGGTGTTCTTCGGCGCGCAGACGACGCAGAAGCCGAAGGAATACGGCCCCCGGAACACGAACGCCACGGCCAACGCCGCCATCTCGGCGCGGCTCCCATACATCATGGCCACTTCGCGCATCGCGCACTATTTGAAGGTGATCGGGCGCGACAAGATCGGCTCCTTCATGGAGGCGAGCGACTGCCAGGACTGGCTGACGCGCTGGATCTCCGACTATATCTGCGCCGACCCGAAGGCGAGCGCCGAGATGAAGGCCAAGTATCCGCTCGCGGAGGCCAAGATCGAGGTACAGGAGGTCCCCGGAAAGCCCGGCTCGTACCAGGCGGTCGCCTGGCTGCGCCCCTGGCTCCAGCTCGAGGAGCTGACGACCTCGCTGCGCATGGTGGCGAAGATCCCGCAGCTCAAAGGGTGACGGACAGACGTACCGCTGCGATGGAGGGAGTGAAACGCAAAGGACACGGAGGAACGTGACGCAGATTCATGCCCCGAGAAGCGGCTCCTCCGTGCCCTCCGATCCTCGCGCTGGCGCGCTTGGTCTCCGGGCGGGCCTCGCAGCCGCCCGCTGGCGCGGGCGCCCGGCTGCTCCGGCGGTCCGCGGCTCCGCACTGCTCGCCGCTCCCCTCTGTGTCCTCCGTGTCCACTGTGGTTAACGTCCGTCCGTTTCCTCTCGTGATCCGATGACCGTTGCAGGAGCTGGAGTCGGCAAGGGCGTCCCAGTAACCCAAACGACGGGCCTCCTGGACGAGCTGATCGCCGCTCCGGCGGCCCCTCGGCCCGTAACCGCCTCCCAGCCCGACGCGGCCGGACGGCTGGAGAAGTTCCTCGCTGCGGCGTCGCCCATCGAGGCCATCGTCCACTGGCTCGGCCCCGAAGGGCTCAAGACCGCCCGTTCGGCCCAGGCGGTCCTCCGGCGGCTCTCGCTCGACATCGCTCGGCTCGACGATCTCCTTTCGCGGCAGGTCAACGCGATCCTCCATCACCCGCGGTTCCAGCAGCTCGAGGCTTCGTGGCGGGGGCTCCGTTATCTCGTCGAGCAGGCCGAGGGCGAGGAAGGCGTCAAGATCCGGGTCCTGAGCGCGAGCTGGAAGGATCTCGCCCGCGACGTCGAGCGCGCGGTCGAGTTCGACCAGTCGCAGCTTTTCCGCAAAGTCTACAGCGACGAGTTCGGCATGCCCGGCGGCGAGCCGTTCGGGGTCCTCATTGGCGACTACTCGATCCGCCATCGCATGGCGGACGACCACCCGATCGACGACATGTCGGTCCTCGAATCCATAGCGCAGGTCGCGGCCGCGTCTTTTTCTCCCTTCATAGCCGCGGCCCACCCGGCCCTTCTCGGTCTCGAGAGCTTCAGCCAGCTCGAGCGCCCGATGGATCTCGGGCGGATCTTCGACCAGCCCGAGTACATCCGATGGAAATCGTTCCGCGAGTCGGAGGACGCGCGCTTCGTCGGGCTGGCCCTCCCTCGCGTCCTCATGCGCCATCCGTACGGCGACGACGGTTCGAGAGAGGACGGCTTCCGCTTTCAGGAAGAGGTCGACGGGCCCGACGCGCGCGGGTACCTCTGGGGAAACGCCGCCTACGCGTTCGCGGGAGTCCTCATCCGCGCCTTCAGCCAGGCGGGCTGGCTGGCGGAGATCCGCGGCGTGCGGAGGGGGGAGGAGGGGGGTGGGCTCGTGACCGGACTCCCGGTGCATTCCTTCTCGACGGACCGGGTCGGCGTGGCGCTCAAGGGCTCCACGGACCTGATGGTGACCGACATCCAGGAGAAGGAGCTGGGGGAGCTGGGGTTTCTCCCGCTCTGCCGCTGCCCGGATACCGAGTTCAGCGCGTTTTACGGGACCCAGTCGATCCAGAAGCCGAAGGTCTACACGGAGCCGGTGGCGACGATCAACGCCCGCATCTCGTCGATGCTCCAGTACATGCTCTGCGTCTCGCGGTTCGCGCACTACATCAAGGTCCGCACGCAGTACAAGCTCGGGAGCTTCGCGGAGGCGCGCGAACTGGAGGACGACCTGAATCGCTGGATCAACGACTACGCGGCGCCGGATGCGGAGGCCTCCGCCGACGTGAAGGCCAAATACCCGCTCCGCGAAGCACAGGTCCAGGTCCGCGAGCGGCCGGGGAAGCCCGGGATGTATAACTGCGTCCTTCACCTCTTGCCGCACTACCAGCTCGACACCGTCACGGCGAGCGTCACACTGCGAACGGAGCTGGGGTCCGCGGTGGGGGGCGGGGGAGGGATCGCGCCGGGAAGCGGGACAGCGCGCTGACGGCCGGAGGGAATTGAGAGAAGGAGACCGAACCATGCAAGCCAAGGAGTTCTACCGTGAGGGCAAGCTAAGCGAAGCTATCGCGGCGGCGCTCGAGGATGTGAAAGCACACCCGGGCGAGGCGGGGGCGCGGGGCTTCCTCTGCCAGCTCCTCTGTTTTGCGGGAGAGCTCGAGCGCGCCGAGCGGCAGCTCGACGCCCTCGCCCAGATCGACGCGAAAGTCTCCGTGGGCGTTTCGCTCGTGCGGCACCTCTTGAGGGCGGAGCAGGCACGGCGGCAGTTCCTCTCCGACGGCCGTCTGCCGGAGTTCCTTGAGCCCCCTCCCCCCGAGTTGAAATCCCGCATCGAGGCCGCGATCCTCCTGAGGGAGAAGAAGCCGGCCGAGGCCGCGGCGGCGCTCGAGCGCGCCGAGTCCCACCACACGCCGGTTTCCGGAGTCTGCGACGGAAAACCCTTCGACGACTTCCGGGACCTCGACGATCTCTGCGGTTCCTCGTTCGAGGTCTTCACCTCCAACGGGAAGTACTACCAGATCCCCTTCGCCAAGGTGGAGTTGGTCGAATTCCATCCGCCGGAGGACATCCAGGACCTCCTGTGGCGCACCGCGCACATGGTTGTGCGGGAGGGGCCCGATGGGAAGGTCTATCTCCCCGCCCTCTACTGCGGCACCCACGCGAGCTCCGATGATCGACTCCGCCTCGGCAGGGCGACGGACTGGCAAGGGGGCGACGGGGCGCCGGCCCGCGGCGTCGGGCAACGAATGTTCCTCGCGGGGGACCGGGAGGCCGGCATCCTCGAGATCAAGACCATCGAGTTCCGGGCGGCGGGAGCGTAGCGGATGGCGAGGCCCGAGACGGACCAGCCGCTCCAGCCGTCGTTCCTCGACCGCCTCGTGCGCCCGGATGGCGCCGCGGGGCCGCGGGGCCGCGGTCAAGTCCTGCGCCAGCTCAAAGAGTGCATCCGCAGGGACCTCGAGGACCTCCTCAACACCCGCTGGCGCCCCACGGTCTGGCCGCCGGACCTGAAGGAGCTGGAGACGTCGCTCGTCAACTACGGCATCCCGGACTTCACGGGGGCCAACCTCGGGTCGATCACGAACCAGGAGGATTTCTGCCAGATCCTCCAGCGCGCGATCCAGAGGTTCGAGCCGCGCTTCAAGAGCGTGAAGGTCTCCCTCGTCAAAAACCGGGATGCGATCGATCGCGTCCTCCGCTTCCGCATCGACGCGCTGCTCCACGCCGAGCCTGCGCCCGAGCCGGTTGTATTCGATTCATCGCTCGAGCCGATCAGCTCAACGTTCGAAGTGAAGGGAGGGGGCCGGTGAGCGACGAGCTGCTCCCCTATTACCAGCGCGAGCTGGCCTTCATCCGCCGCATGGGGTCCGAGTTCGCGGCGACCCATCCCGAGGTCGCTTCCGGGCTGCGGCTCGGGGCCGACTCCTGCGAGGATCCTCACGTCGAGCGGATGATCCTGGCATTCTCCTACCTCGCCGCCCGCATCCGCCACAAGCTCGACGACGACTTCCCGGAGATCTCGAGCGCCCTCCTGGGCGTGCTCTACCCGCACTACCTCGCGCCGATCCCGTCGATGGCCATCATGGAGATGCGGCTCGATCGCGGGCAGGCGGGCCTCGCGGCCGGCTACCGCGTCGCGCGGGCCCGTGTCGTGGAGACGGACCCGGTGGCCGGCGAGGCCTGCCGCTTCCGGACGGCGTTCGACGTCCAGCTCCTGCCGATCGAGGTCGTCTCCGCGCGACTGGCCCCCGTGGCGCCGAGCGGCTCCTTGCCGCCGGGTACCGTCGCGGTCCTCAAGCTCGAGCTGCGATGCTTTCCGGGGGAGATGACGTTCGAGAAGCTGCAGACCTCGAAGCTCCGCTTCTTCCTGAACGGACAGCCCCATCACGTCTACGCCCTCCACGACATGCTCTTCAACCACGTGCTGGCGGTGGGAGTCGGCCCCGCCGACCGCTCGGGTCCTCCCCGCAGGCTGGCGCCGGGATGCATCCGGCCCGTCGGGTTCGAGGAGGAAGAGGCGGTCCTGCCGTGGCCGGCAAGCGCCTTCCCGGGGTACAGGATCCTGGCCGAGTACTTCGCGTTCCCGGCGAAGTTCTGTTTCTTCGACCTGGCGGCTCTGGAGGACCGGGGCGGGCTTGGCCCGTCGGTTCAATGCGAGTTCTTCCTCGACAGGACTTCGGCGGACCTCGAGCAGAACATCGGCGCCGAGACGTTCCGCCTCGGTTGCACTCCGATCGTGAACCTCTTTCGCCAGCGGGCGGAGCCGATCCGGATCACTCACACCGCGAGCGAGTACCGGGTCGTGCCGGATGCGCGCCGGCCGCAGGCAACCGAGGTCTATTCCATCGAGCGGGTGACGGCTACCTCTCCCGGCGGCGAGGAAGCGAGCTATCACCCGTTCTTCTCGCTCAAGCACGGATCGCCCGAGGGCAGCGGCGCGCGTCCCGAGGAGACGGCGAGCCGGCAGGCCGCCCGCTCGGGGAAGGCATATTGGAGCGCCGCGCGCCGCCCGGCAACCCGGTCGGAGACTGGCGAGGAGCTGGACCACGGTACGGAGGTGTACCTGTCGCTGGTGGATCCGGAGTTCCAGCCGAGCGCGCCGCTCCTGTGGACGGTCGACGTCGAGACGATGTGCCTGAACCGCGATCTCCCGAAGCGGCTTCCGTTCGGCGGCGGCCAGCCGAGGCTCCACCTCGCCGAAGGCGGACCCCTCTCGACCATCGCCTGCCTCACGCCCCCGACGGCCACGTTGCGACCGAAGCTGCGGAGGCATACGCTCTGGCGCCTCATCTCGCACCTCTCGCTCAATCACCTCTCGATCGCCGAGCCCGGCGGCTCGCCGGATGGGCTGCGGGAGATCCTCAGGCTCTACGACAATCAGGACTCCGCCGAGACGCGCTCTCGGATCGAAGGCATCCTGCAGGTCGCCGGCCGGCACGTCGTCGGGCGCGTGCGGCCCGAAGCCGACGGGGGATTCTGCCGCGGAGTGGAGGTTCGCATCCAGTTCGACGAGGATCGGTACGCCGACAACGGCCTCTTCCTGTTTACCTCGGTCCTCGAACGGTTCCTCGGCCTCTACTGCACCATCAATTCGTTCACAAGGCTGGTGGCAACCACCAGGCAGAGGAAAGGAGTTCTCCGGGCATGGCCTCCCCGCTCCGGCGAGAAGACGCTCCTCTGATCGAGATGCTCGGGGCGGAGCCGTACCGCTTCGAATTCTTCGAAATCGTGCGGATCCTGGAACGTTTCGCCGAGGGCGGCGGCGCCCCCGGCGCGGCGCAATCCTCGTTTCCTACCGGGGACTCGCTTCCTACCGTGGCCTCCTTCCATGCCGTGGGCGAAGACGGCGATCCGGCGAGCGAGGTCGTGCGCTTCCGCTCCCAGCCGACGCTCTCCTTCCCGGCCGGGTCGGTCGTCCAGATCTCCCCCCGCTCCCGAGCGGGCGCGGCGGGCGGTTTTTCGGCCCCTTTCGAAGTCTACGTCTCGTTCCTCGGGCTGACGGGGGCCGCTGGTGTCCTGCCGCAGCACTACACGCGCCATCTCATCGAGCGCATCCGAGACAAGGACCTCGCCCAGCAGGACTTCTTCGACCTGTTCAACCACAGGCTCATCTCGTTCTTCTTTCGAGCCTGGGAGAAATACCGACTGGCTCCGTCCTACGAGCGCGCGGAGCGGCGCTCCCGCCGGGGCCGTGCGGCCGATGACCCGATCAGTGGGTGCCTCTTCGGCCTCCTCGGCCTCGGCACAGGCGGGCTGCGCGGCCGTCTGGGCTTCGAAGACGAGGCTCTGCTCCTCTACGGGGGGTTCTTCGCCTCCGGGAGCCGGTCCGCGGCGTCCCTCGGAAGGCTCCTGGCGGACCATTTCGGCGTGGAGGCCTCCATCGAGCCCTTTCAAGGCCGATGGCTGCATCTGTCGGCCGCCGACACGACCCATCTGCCTTCGCGAGCCCGTCCGGAGGGATCCCATCCGCTGCTCGGCATCGATTCGATGCTCGGCGAACGGGTGTGGGACGTGCAGAGCAAGTTTCGGGTGCGGTTGGGGCCGATGGACTACCGCCGCTTCGTTCGGTTCCTGCCCGAGGGCGATGGTCTGAAGAGGTTGTGGAGGATCGTGCGGCTGTACGCGGGCTCCGAGCTGGATTTCGAAGTCCAGGTGGTGATCGCGGGGCCCGCGATCCCGGCCTGCGAGCTGGGCTGCGAGGGGAACGAGCGGCCCCGCCTCGGCTGGAACACGTGGCTGAGGACGTCGCCGTGCCGGGAGGATTTCGAAGGGGCGGTTTTCGTTCGCGACGAATTCTGACGGTGATCAGTAAGGAGACCCAATGATCCAACTTCCACTGAAGTCTCTTATCGGAAAGCTCAACGACACCTGCCGGCTGGCTCTCGAGGCTGCGGCGGGGCTTTGCCTTTCGCGTACCCACTACAACGTCGAAGTGGAGCATTTCCTCCTGAAGCTCTCCGAGGGGCCGAGCCCCGATCTGGCGGCCCTCTTCCGCTATTACGAGATCGAACCCTCGCGGCTCCACCGAGACCTCACCCGATCTCTCGACCGGCTCAAGACGGGAAACTCGCGCGCTCCGGTGCTCTCCCCGGGCGTCGTCGACCTCGTTCGCGAGGCATGGCTCGTCGCTTCCGTCCAGTTCGGAGCCGCGGGCATCCGCTCGGGGCACCTCCTCGCCGCCCTCGTATCGGACGACACGCTGCAGCGGCTGGCGAGGGAGATCTCGGAGGAGTTCGCGAAGATCTCCGGCGAATCGATCCGCAAGGACCTGATGGACCTCGTCGCCGACACGGCCGAGTCCGAAGGGCCGGCGGCCGTGGCGCTGGGGGCATCGCCCGGCGCGCCGTCCGCCGCCGGCGGTCCGCCGGCGCCCGGCGCGGGCCCCTCGAAGACCCCGTCGCTCGACCAGTTCACGATCGACCTGACCGCGCGGGCGAGAAAGGGCGAGATCGACCCCGTGCTGGGCCGAGACGCGGAGGTCCGCCAGATCGTCGACATCCTCACGCGTCGCCGCCAGAACAATCCGATCCTGACCGGCGAGGCCGGCGTCGGGAAGACGGCCGTCGTGGAGGGTTTCGCTCAGCGAATCGCGGACGGCGACGTGCCGCCGTCCCTCAAGAAGGTCGCCGTGCGCACGCTCGATCTCGGACTGCTCCAGGCCGGCGCCGGGATCAAGGGGGAGTTCGAGAACCGGCTCAAGTCGGTCATCGCCGAGGTCAAAGCCTCCCCGCAGCCCATCATCATGTTCATCGACGAGGCCCACACGATGATCGGCGCGGGCGGTCAGGCCGGTCAGGGCGACGCCGCGAACCTGCTCAAGCCCGCCCTGGCCCGCGGCGAGCTGCGGACGATCGCCGCGACGACGTGGGCCGAGTACAAGGAGTACTTCGAGAAGGATGCCGCTCTCGTGCGCCGCTTTCAGGTGGTGAAGGTCGAGGAGCCGGCCGAGGATTCCGCCCTCCAGATGATGCGCGGCCTCGTCGACACGCTCGAGAGGCATCACGCGGTGAAGATCCTGAACGAGGGAGTCGTCGACTCGGTCCGGTTGTCGAAGCGGTACATCAGCGGCCGCCAGCTCCCCGACAAGTCCGTGAGCCTCCTCGACACCGCCTGCGCCCGCGTCGCCATCAGCCAGAGCGCCACACCGCCCGCCATCGAGGACTGCCGGCGGCGGATCCAGCAGCTCGACGTGTCGGCGGAGATCCTCCAGCGGGAAACCGCGGCCGGAGCGGACCACCGGGAGAGGATCCAGGAGATCGAAGACGAAAGGGGCAAGTCGAAGGCCGAGCTGGAGGCTCTCGAAGCCCGCTGGAAGCAGGAGACGACGCTCGTGGGGGAGATCCGAAAGATCCGAGACAAGCTCGAATCGGGCATCCCGCGCCGCACCGCGGCCAAGGCTCCCGTCGCTCAGGTTCCCGGTGCTCTAGGCTCGGCGCCCGCCGCGGGCCCGAAACCGCCGGCTTCTGCGCCGCCGGCGGCCCCCCAGACGGCTCCGCCGCTCTCCGAAGCCGAGCGCGAACGGCTCCGAAAGGAGATGGACCGGCTCTCCGGCGAGCTGAAGAAGCTCCAGGGGGAGCATCCCCTCCTCCACGTCTGCGTCGACTCGCAAGCGGTGGCCGAGGTGGTGTCCGGGTGGACCGGAATCCCGGTCGGCCGCATGCTCACGGACGAGATCAACACGGTGCTCTCGCTGAAATCGCACATGGAGAAGCGGATCATCGGCCAGTCGCACGCGCTTGAAGCCATCGCGCAGCGCATCCGCACTTCCCGCGCGAACTTGACGGACCCGCGGCGCCCCATCGGCGTCTTCCTCTTCGTCGGAACGAGCGGCGTCGGCAAGACCGAGACGGCCGTGGCGCTCGCCGAGCTGCTCTACGGCGGCGACCAGAACATGGCGGTCATCAACATGTCCGAGTTCAAGGAGGAGCACAAGGTGTCCCTCCTCATGGGAGCGCCTCCTGGCTACGTCGGCTACGGCAAGGGAGGAGTCCTCACCGAGGCCGTGCGCCGCCGGCCCTATAGCGTCGTCCTCCTCGACGAGATGGAGAAAGCCCACCCGGGAGTCCAGGACATCTTCTATCAGGTGTTCGACAAGGGAATGCTGCGCGATGGCGAAGGGCGGGACATCGATTTCAAGAATACGGTCATCCTCATGACCTCGAACGCGGCCACGGATCTCATCACGAAGCTCTGCGCCGACCCGGACACGCGGCCAAACCCCGAGGGGCTCGCGGAGGCGATCTACCCGGAGCTTCTCAAGACGTTCAAGCCGGCATTCCTCGGCCGAGTCAGCATCGTGCCGTTCTTCCCGCTCACCGAAGAGGTGATGCGGAGCATCATCGAGCTGCAGCTCGGCCGCATCTCGAAGAGGATCAAGGAGAACTACCGCGCCTCTTTCACCTACGCGCCCGAGGTCGTCGCCCACATCGGCGAGCGATGCAAGGAGGTCTCGACTGGAGCCCGCAACGTAGACCACATCCTCACGCGCACCCTCCTCCCGGAGCTGTCGGCTGAGTTCCTGGCCCGCCTCGCCTCCGGCCAGCCGATCACGAGCGTGAAGATCGGGATCGATCCGAAAGGGACGTTCCGGTACGAGCTGCAGTAGGCGGTATAGGGCTGTTCGGCGCAGAGGATCGCACAGGGGATACGGATGCCGATGCGGCTCCGGATGCGGATTCGGATGGCGGATGCGGATCGCGGTTGCGGGTGCGGCATGCGGATGCGGACACGGACCACGGGGGCTCCTCCGTCTCCAAATCCTTTGGTGCCGTTCCCGCCGCAGGTAAGATGCCCCTCATGCCGGGCCTCATCATGCGCAAGGGCCCCTCACCGGGTGTGAGGTTCTCCCTCGAAGGGAAGCTGATCCTGGGCCGCCATCGCAACGCCGATGTCGTGATCCAGGATCTCGGGGCGTCCCGCCGCCATGCGGCCGTGATCGCGCGGGGCGGGGCTTTCCGCGTGCTGGACCTGGGAAGCACGAATGGAACCTACTTGAACGGCCGGCCCATCCACGGCGAGGAAGCGCTCCAGGATGGAGACCGCATCCGCATCGGAGAAGAGGAGTTCGAATTCGTTCTCCACGATTCCTCCTCGGGCGGGACCGCTACTTCATCCCTCGAGACGGCGCCTCTCGAGCGGCGTTCCGGGGGAGTTCCGACCCCCTTCGAGAATGGGGAGGACCTGCCGCGCGACCTCGGGAAATTCATCCTCCTCGAGCACCTGGGTCGCGGCGGGATGGGCGATGTCTACCGGGCCCGCGAACGGGCCGGGGGGCCCATGCTCGCCATCAAGCTGATCCGCTCGGAGATCGGCCGGCGCGAGTCCTTCCTCGACTACTTCCACAACAGGGAGGCCGTCTTCGCTCGCGAGATCGATCATCCGAACATCATCCGGATCTTCGAGCACGGCGTGATCGCGAACCGCCACTTCATCGCGATGGAATACGTCCCCGGGGAGAGCCTCCAAGAGCGGATCGCGCGCGGCCCCATCCCCTTCGACGAGGCGCTCGAGATCCTGCGGCAGGTGGCCTGCGGCTTGTCCGCCGCGCACCGCCGTGGCGTCGTCCACAGCGACATCAAGCCGGGCAACATTCTCATCTTCCGCGGCAGCGGCGCCCCTTCCGGACCGAACGGGAGCGAGGCCACGGGCGATGGGCGGGAAGGCGAGGTCGTACTGGAGTTCCCGGGAGTGAGCGGGGATCTCGGAGGAGCGACTCTGCGCCTCGATGGCGCGCTGCGCGAGGAGATCCGCCGCCGAGCTGGCGATCCGCAGCAGGACATCCTCCTCGATCCGCCTTACTTCGCGCGTCCCTCCGAAACGCAGTTCCTCCTCCACTACTGGGAAACTCTGCGCGACGGAGGCGGCCACCTCCTCCTCGTGACGGGCGAGCCGGGAGCCGGCAGAAAACGGCTCCTGAGCGAATTCGTGAAGGACCTCGGGCTCGAAGGGACGATCCCGGGGGTGTTCGTCACCCCGCCCGCACGGCTCATCGAGCTGGATGTCTCGCGCGTCGAGGGGATTCCGCTCCTCTACCAGCGGCTCTTCCCCGACCGGGCGCCGATCGAGCACCCGTCCCGCGAATCGATCGACGAGATCGTGCAGGTGTTCGAGGCGAGCGAGGAACCGACGGTCGTTCGCGTGCTGTCGTTCGAAGAGGCGACGCCCCTCGCCTGCGAACTGCTGCAAGGGCTCTTGCGCATCTTGCCGCGCAAGCAGATCTTGATGATCGCAACGATCGATCCGGAGAGGTCGGCGCGCCATTCCACCTTGAAGTCGATGCTTGCGTCGGCGGGGAACCGCGTGAAGGAACTCTACCTCCGCCCGCTGACCGCCTATCAGATCGGCCGTTTTCTCCAGGAGCTGTTCCGGGAGCCCCTCCGGCAGGACTTGCTGGCCGACGACCTCCATCGGCTGAGCGGCGGAAATTTTTCCCGTCTCCTCGAAGCGGTGCGCGGACTGTTCGAGAAGGGCCTCCTGCGCTTCGACCGGCCCGCCGGTCGGGTCGTCTACCAGCGCTCGCTCCGAGACCTGGAGCTTGAGGAAGGGAAACAGTTCTACGACCGCTACCGCGCGTTCGGCAAGATGCAGCGTCAGGTTGTCGAGCACGCGGCGTTCATCGGCCCCGACTTCCTCTTCGACACCTTGCAGAAGTTTTGCGAGATCGATGAGACCGCGCTTTTCTTCATCGTGCGCGACCTGCTGAGCCAGGGCTTCGTCACGGAGCCCTCACGGACGTGGTACCGCTTCACGAACGAAGCCTTCCAGCGGTACGTGGCCGGGCTGGTTCCGCCGCGCGATCGGAGCCGCCTCCACCAGCGCGTGGCCTGGCTCCTCGACGAAGCTCCGATCGGCCCATCGCCGGACTTGTGGCGGCTGCGGGCGTTCCACTGGGAACGGGCCGGCGAGCCGGGAAAGGCCGTCCACCTGCTGCTTGAGGGGGCGCACCTGGCGCGCAATCGGTACGAGGTTGACCTCGCCCGGCAGATGTACCAGGAGATTCTCCGCGTCTATCGCTCGCTCGCAGCCGACGAATCGAAACGTCGCGCGGTGACGAGCGAGCTGCGGTCCTGGTTCCACCGGGAGGCGAACTGGTACGAAGTCCTCGGGAGCCTGGGAGAGGAGCAGGTTGAGGTCCGCGTGAAGATCACGGACTTCGGGATCAGCTTCAAGATGCAAGCCGAGGACGGTTTCAACATCGACCAGAGGGTCCCGCTGGGTACCCCTCGCTACCTCGCGCCGGAGCGCGTGCGGCGCGAGGTCGGAGGTCCGAAGGCCGACATCTTCGCCCTTGGGGTGATCGCCTACGAGATGATCGCCGGAATCCCGCCGTTCCCCGGTCTCAAGGGGATCGACGTCATGAAAGCGAACCTCACACGCGAGATTCCAGTCCCCGCGCCGCCGTCGGAGAGCGCCCCAGCGGAGTTCGCCGCCCTATTCCACGGCATGGTGGAGCCGGATCCCGACCTGCGCTGGGACGCCGAGCGCGTCCTGCGAACGGTGGGGAAAATGCAGTTCGAGAAGAGATTGAAGGGAAACGCATAGCGAGAGGCGACCCAGGAAAGGGAAGCACCACGGAGACACGGAGGCATTTACTCGGGGGCGTCACCGTGCGGCGCTCCGTGTCTCCGTGCCTCCGTGTTGAAATTCGGCGCCGTCGACTACCCTTTCCTTATTTCCGCGTAGGCCCAGTCCAGCCACGGGAAGAGGAGTTCCAGGTCTCGCTGCTCGACCGTCGCCCCGCCCCAGATCCTGAGTCCGGGCGGAGCATCTCGGTAGCCGCCGATGTCGAAGGCCACCTTCTCTTCCTCGAGGAGGGCGGTGAGCGTCTTGGCGAGGGTCGCCTGCTCGTCGGGGCTCTTCGCGGCGAACCAGCCATCCTTGAACCGCAGGCACATCGACGTGCAGGACTGAGTCTTCGGCTCCCGTGCCAGGAAATCGCACCAGTCGCTCGCTCCGACCCAGCGGCGGAGCGCCGCAAGGTTCGCTTCGCTCCGCGAGACGAGCGCTCGGAGGCCTCCCGCCGATTCGGCCCAGCGGAGCCCGTCGAGCGCATCCTCGACGCAGAGCATCGAAACGGTGTTGATTGTGTCGCCCGCGAAGACCTCATCGAGGAGCTTTCCCCCCTTGGTCATCCGGAAGATTTTCGGCAGCGGCCAGGGCGGCACGTAGGTCTGGAGCCGCTCCACCGCCCGAGGACCGAGGGTGAGCATGCCGTGAGCCGCTTCTCCTCCCAAAACTTTCTGCCAGGACCAGGTCACCACATCGAGTTTGTCCCATGGGAGGTCCATCGAGAAGGCCGCCGACGTCGCATCGCAGATCGTGAGTCCCTTGCGGCCCGCGGGGATCCAGCTTCCATCCGGCACTCGCACTCCCGAGGTCGTTCCGTTCCACGTGAAAACGACGTCGCGGTCGCAGTCCACGCGAGCGAGATCGGGCAGAAGCCCGTACTCCGCCTCGAAGACGCGCGTGTCCTTGACCTTGAGCTGCTTGAGGACATCCGTCACCCAGCCGCCACCGAAGGCTTCCCAGCTCAGGAGATCGACTCCGCGTGCGCCGAGAAGGGACCAGAGGGCCATCTCGACCGCGCCGGTGTCCGAGGCGGGCACGATACCGAGCTTGTAAGCCGCGGGGATTCCCAGGATTCGGGAGCTGCGCTCGATGACCTCCTTGATGCGGGCGCGCGCCGGCTTCGAGCGATGGGAACGGCCGACGAGCGCGCCCGCGAGGGCTGCAGGGGTCCATCCCGGCCGTTTTGCGCACGGACCCGAGGAGAAATGGGGGACTTGAGGACGCTGGGTCGGCTTCATGGGGGTTCCTGTACTACAAGATCGGGCGGATGCCAGCACCTTTTCCTTTTCGCGGGCGCGCGATACTCTTCCACCATGCGCATCATCGCCGGGGAGGCCGGAGGGAGGACGATCCGGGTACCCCGAGGGTTGGGGACCCGGCCCGCCCTCGACCGCCTCCGCGTGTCGCTCTTCAGCATCCTCGATGACCGGATGGAAGGGGCTTCGGTGCTCGATCTCTTCGCCGGGGCCGGCGGCTTCGGCCTGGAGGCGGTGAGCCGCGGCGCGCGCGCCGTCACGTTTGTCGAACGGGACGCGGCCGCCCTCGCGGCGCTCGAGAGGAACATCTCCGATCTCGGTTTCGGCGGGCGCGCGAATGTCCTGGTCGGGGACGCGCTCCATGTGCCGTCCCATAGCCCCCGTGGCCGCCGACCGGACGAGGGAGCCCCGGCGCCCGCATTCCAGGTCGTCTTCCTCGATCCTCCGTTTCCTCTCTTCGGGGACCCGCGGTCCCGCGCACTCCTCGTCGATCGCCTGGAGGGAATCCGTGCCGGGCTCGTCGCCCGCGACGGCGTCCTCGTCTGCCGCGTCCCGACCGGAGAGCGGCTGACCGAATCGCCGGCGCCCCGCGAGGAGCGAGTTTTCGGAGCCTCGACGGTCTTCCTCTTCGAGGGCGCATGATCGACGCGCTGGTCATGGTCATTCCGGGCTTCCTTGCGTGCGCGCTGGCGTCGTCCGTCGCGGCGGCCTGGCTCCGGCGGGGGCCGACCGACTCGCTGCCGGTTGCTCTCCTGCGACTCACGAACGACTTCTACATGAAATGGTTTCATCGCTCCCGGTGGTGTCCCCTGAAGTCGCCGATTCCCCTCGATGGCCCGGCCCTCATCGTGGCCAACCACCGGAGCTATCTCGACCCCCTCGCTATCTGCGTTTCCACGAAACGACTGATCCACTTCCTCATGGCGCGCGAGTATCACGAAATGCGCGGCATGCGCTGGATGTTCCGGCTCGCCGCCACGATCCCCGTGAACCGCGATGGGAACGATCTCGGAGCGACCAAGGCGGCCCTCCGCGTCCTTCAGGATGGAGGGGTGATCGGCATTTTCCCCGAGGGGGGCATCCGGGCGTCGGGGGAAGATGAGAGCGAAAACGGCAAGGCTGGAGTGGCGCTTCTCGCCCTCCGGACCGGCGCGCCGGTCATCCCGGCGTACATCTCGGGCACACCGGCCTGCGATTCGCTCCTTCGGGCGATCTTAAGTCGGTCCTCGCCGCGCGTCCGGTACGGGGATCCTCTCCACCTCGGCTCTGGGAAGAAGCGCAAGCTGACCCGCGAGGAGATCGAAAGCGCCGCGCGGTCGATTCTGGCGAGCGTCTACGCCCTACGCTTCGAGCAGGAAGCGGCGGCCGACCCGGCTCGAACTCTTACGCCTTGACGATCTTCTCGCGGTGCTGCTTCACTCCGCCGCATGCGTTGCGGCTGTCGATGACGAGCGGCGCGTGCTCGACGACCTGTTCCCAGTTGATGCCCGAGTGGTTCGTGACGATGACCACGAAGTCGAACCCCCGCAGAGTGTCGGGCCGCAGTGGGACGGACTCGAGCTGGATGCTGTAGTGGCGCATCGGAGGGATGCGCGGCACGAACGGGTCGTGATACGAGATTTGCGCGCCTCGCTTCTGGAGCAGCTCGATGACCTCGAAGGCGGGCGACTCGCGGATGTCGTCGATGTCGGGCTTGTAGGCGATGCCGATGATGAGACCCTTCGATCCGTTCAGCGTTTTGCGCTGAGCGTTCAAGGCATAGGCGGTCTTCTCGACCACGTAGTGGGGCATCGACGTGTTGATCTCGCCGGCCAGTTCGATGAAGCGCGTGGTGAAGCCGTACTCCCGGGCCTTCCACGTCAGGTAGAAGGGGTCGATCGGGATGCAGTGCCCTCCCAGCCCGGGGCCCGGGTAGAAGGGGTGGTAACCGAAGGGCTTCGTCGAGGCGGCCTGGATGACCTCCCAGACATCGATCCCCATGCGGTCGAAGCACATCTTCAGCTCGTTGACGAGCGCGATGTTGACGGCGCGGTAGATGTTCTCGAGGATCTTCGCCGCCTCGGCCACCTTCGCGTGACTCAGGGGGATTACGGTGTTGATCGACGCCGCGTAGAGCTGATGGGCGAGGCGACCGCTGACCGGGTCGAGACCTCCCGTCAACTTCGGAATGCTGGTCGTGTTGAACTTCTTGTTCCCCGGGTCCTCGCGTTCGGGAGAGAAGGCGACGAAGAAATCCCGGCCGCTCACGAGACCGCTCTCTTCGAGGATCGGCTTGACGACTTCCTCGGTCGTTCCCGGATATGTGGTGCTTTCGAGAATGATGAGCTGCCCGCGGTCGAGGTATTTCCGGATCTCGCGGGCCGTGCTCTCGATATAGGACATGTCCGGGTCGAACGTCTTCGTCAGCGGGGTGGGGACGCAGATGATCACCGCGTTCATTTGGCGGAGGTTTCGGAACTCGTTCGTCGCCGTGAACTTTCCCTCCTTCGACTTCTCCTTGATCCATGAGCCGTCGATCTGGTGGATGTAGGACTCGCCGCGCCGCAAGGTCTCGATCTTGCGGGTGTCGATGTCGAACCCCGTCACCGGGAAGCCGGCCAGGCAAAACGCCCTTGCGAGCGGCAGCCCGACGTAGCCGAGCCCGATGACCGCCACGCGCGCCGTGCGCTGCTGGATCAGGGCCTCGAGTTCCTGGGCCGGGCTCTTGACCGAGGTATCTTCCTTACCGGAGGACGAGCCGGTCTTGGCGGTTTCTCGGGTCTTGGTGACGTTCGACATGGTGGAATCCACCTCTTTCTTTCGTTTCATCTGCTTAGGAAAAAGAGAGACCCTTATAACCGGAGCCCCGGTTCGAGTCCAGCAGGCGGAGTCCAGCCGCGAAGGTGGTTCTCGTTCTCCCGATTTGAGCGGCGCACTCCCGAAACTGACCCTTCTGTATCGGCACGAAGTGAGCGCAGGCCTCATTTCTTTACTCGCCGGATAGCTTGGGCTATAATCTCGCCCTTCGAACTCTTCTAAGATACGATTCCGTCGTCGCTTATAAATAGGTCTCGGGAGGCTTCGTGAAGGTCACCGTCGCAAAGAGCCTGGGTACGTGCTTTGGGGTTCGGGACGCCATCGATCTCGCAATGGGGGACACCTTCATCGGCGATCTCACGATCATCGGGGAGCTGGTGCACAACCCTCAAGTTGTCCAGGAGCTTCGTGAGAAGGGCGTCAACATCGTCGATCACCTGAACCCGGAGATTCCCACCAAGAACATCATGATCACGGCACACGGGGCCCCGGATTCTCTGCGCCAGCGGGCGGAAGACATCGGATACACCGTCCACGACGCCACCTGTCCGCTCGTCCTGCAAGTCCACAAGGCGGTGGCCAAGTTCGTGAGCATGGGTTACCACCCGGTTGTCATCGGCCAGGCGAACCATGTCGAGGTTCGCGGGATCATCGGGGATCTCAAAGAGTTCACGGTCATCGGGAGCGAGGCGGAGATCTGGAAGCTCGCCGACAAGGAGCGCATCGGGATCGTCTGCCAGACGACGCAGCAGATCGACAAGGTCGAGGCCATGGTCGAGAAAATCCGCGCGACCTACCCTCAGATGGAGGTCCGGTTCAAGGACACAGTCTGCAAGCCGACCAAGGATCGCCAGGTGGCGGTTCGCGATCTCGCGGCGCAGGTGGACCTGATGATCGTCGTAGGAGGGTACAACTCCGCGAACACCAAGAAGCTCAAGCTGGTCTGCGATGAGATGGGAGTGGAGTCTTACCACATCGAGAGGGCCGAGCAGCTCCGGATGGAGATGTTCGAAGGAAAGGAGCACGTGGGAATCACCGCCGGCACCTCCACGCCGCACCACGTGATCGAGGAAGTCTATAACGCCATCCTCAAGATGCCTGGCGTGGACCTGGCCGCCTGTTCCGGATTGCCCGAGCCGGAGGATGCGGAAGACTTCGTGTGATCGATCAGTGGGCCGTCCGACTCGAAAACGGTGACCTTCGTTCCGACAGGCCATCGAGATGGGCCCCGTGTAGGAATGCTCTCAGGCCATCAAAGTCTCCCTCGACTTCCGAAGCCGCTCCTCTGTGCTTCGTCTGTGTCCTCCGTGTCCTCTGTGGTTGATCCTTCCCCTGTCGCGGGCACGGCCCGAACGTTCGAACCCTTCGATGTGCCGGGCGCCGCTCCGGATTCGTTCGAACTCTCCCTCGCCGGACTGATCGCCGAACCTGAGCCGCGCCTACGGTGGGAGAAGGCGTTCGGTCTTCACAGGCCGCTCCGGATCGAGATCGGAGTCGGAAATTCCGACTTCCTTCCCAATCTGGCCGTCCGCGAGCCGGCGTTCAACTACCTCGGGTTCGAGTACTCCGGCAAGCGGGTGGCGAAGTTCCTGAAACGAGTCGCGGTGCGGGGGCTGACGAACATCCGGATCCTGCGCGCCGACGTCCGCCGGGCGGCCGAGAGCGTCGTCGAGCCTGGGAGTGTCGACCACATTTTCATCCTCTTTCCCGATCCGTGGCCCAAGCGCCGCCATGCCAAGCACCGCCTGATCCAGCCCGCGAACGTCCCGCTTCTTGCACGGCTGCTGCGCTCAGGCGGGGGCATCTCTCTGCGGACGGACGCCCAGCCGTACGCCGCCCAGATGCTGAGCGTTTTGGACGCGGCTTCTCAGTTCGAGAATCTGGCCGGCCCCGGCCGTTTCTGCCCGGAAGCCTTCTACCCCATCCCCACGCGGTACGAATTAAAATACCGGGGTGAAGGGAGGCCGATCCATTACCTCGAATACCGCCGGCGGGACTGAACCGCCCGCCCGGAGAGGACCCGCCAAGTTGGTGGAAGAAGCGCCGCAATCGCTTCCGGAGAACCTCTCGGAGGTGATCCCGGAGAGAATTGCGGAGAAGATCGGCCGCTTCCCGGCAAGTCCGGGAGTCTATCTCATGAAGGACGCCCGCGGCCGGATCATCTACATCGGCAAGGCGGTGAACCTCCGGGTGCGTGTGCGGTCCTACTTCAACCGCGGAAGCGACAGCCGCGTCATGCATCCCTTCTTGACAAGGCGAGCGGCCGATGTCGATTGCCTCGTGACTGCCACGGAGGCCGAAGCCCTCCTCCTCGAAAACAACCTGATCAAGAAACACCGCCCGCTCTTCAACATCCGCTTGAAGGACGACAAGGCCTACGTCTGTCTCAAGGTGACGGCGAGCGAAACATGGCCCCGCGTCCTGATCGTGCGCCGGTTCAAGAACGACGGCGCGGTCTACTTCGGCCCTTACTCCTCCTCGAACTCGGTGCGCACCGTGGTGCGGCTCATCAAGACGATCTTCCCGCTGCGGACCTGCTCGGACGGGTTCTTCTCTTCCCGAACTCGCCCCTGCATCGAACACGAGATCGGCCGCTGTACCGCTCCCTGCGTGGGACTCATCAGTCGCGAGAAGTACCGCGAAGACGTCTCCGAAGTCGTCCTCTTCCTCCGAGGGAAGAACCGAGATCTGCTCCGGCGGCTCGAGCAGAAGATGGCCGAGGCCGCAGCGTCCCGCCAGTACGAGCTGGCGGCCCGCTACCGGGACCAGATCCGCGCCGTCGGAAAGGTCTTCGAGGCCCAGAAGGCCGAGGAGCTGCGGGCTCGCGACCTCGACGCCTTCGCCATCTTCCGCCAGGGAGCGATGACCGCGATCCAGGAGCTTCTCGTGCGCGAAGGGAAGGTGGTTCACTCGCGCTGTCACAGCTTCCGCAGCGACCTCCCGACGCCGGATATCCTGGGGAGTTTCCTCGCGCAGTACTACCTGCGGGACCGGTACATCCCCGCGGAGATCCTCTCCGAGTTCGATTTTCCGGATAGGAAGCTGCTCGAAGAATCCCTCGCCGACCGGCGGGGCCGTTCCGTGGCCATCACCGTGCCGCGGCGCGGGGAGAAGCTTCAGATCCTGGCGATGGCCCGGTCCAATGCCGAGAACGCCTTTCAGATCGAGCGGGGTCAGGCGGAGAAGCAGGAACTGATCATCGAGTCCCTGAAAGAGAAACTGAGCCTTCCGCGGGCTCCTCGGAGCATCGAATGCTTCGACATCTCCAATGTCCAGGGCAAGCACGCGGTGGGGGCCATGGTCCGGTTTGAAGAGGGCAAGCCCGTGCGCGACCGATATCGGAAGTTCCGGATACGGACGGTCGAGGGGGCCGACGACTTCCGCATGATGCGGGAAGTCCTCGAACGGCGGTTGCGGCGCGGCATGGCCGCGGGGGACCTGCCGGACCTCTTCGTGGTCGACGGCGGCAGGGGCCAGCTCGGCGTGGCGGTCGCCCTCCTATCGGAGCTGCGAGTCGATGACGTGGGGCTGATCGCCCTCGCGAAGGAACGGCGCTCCCGCGGAACGATCGAGCGAGTGTTCCGCCCCGGCTCTCCGGATCCTTCACCGCTTGCGCCCGATTCCCCCGAATCGCTCCACCTGCAGGAGATCCGCGACGAGGCGCACCGCTTCGCCATCTCCTACCACCGCCAGTTGCGGAGCCGGCGCGCGCTGGCGACCGGGCTCGAAGAGATCGCGGGCCTGGGACGCAAGCGCCGCGGGGCTCTGCTCGATAGATTTCGGACGCTGGATGGGATTCGGAGAGCGACCACGGGGGAAATCGCTTCCGTGGTGGGGCCGAAACTCGCGGAGCGAATCGCAGGCCACTTCCGAGGTGCGGGACAGAGTTAAGGCTGCGGAACCGCCGGCTTGGCGAAGGACTCGACGGCTTCCGCCTCCGAGTTGTAGATCTCGAAAATCTTCGTCAAGCGCATGACCTCGAACAGCTCGAGGATCGACTCCTGCATGTTGCAAAGCTTGAACACGCCGCCCGAGCGGCGGCTCTTCTTCAAGAGCCCCACGAGATTTCCCAGCCCGGCGCTGGAGAGGTATTCGACGTTTTCCAGGTTCAAAAGAAGCTTCAACCTCAGGTTGGTCTCGATCTTCTTTCCGAGATCCTCGAGCGCTTTGAGGATCTCCCGCTCTTCGCGGATTCTTCCGCGCTGGAAGCTCACTACCAGCACGCTCCCGACCTGGCTGGCGCGAATGATGCCATCCTTGGCGAATTCCTTGCTCATCTCCATGCGTGTTCTCTCCTGACCCCGTCGTTCTCGGGATTCCCGATCAGAGACTCTTGGTCATGACCAGCACTCGCCCACCACAATAGAAATTTACTCGGTCCATGTAGTGGGCCATGAGGTGAATTCCCCGACCACCCTCGCCCCACAGGGCGTTCTCGGCGAGCGGATCGGGCACCTTTTCCAAGACGAACCCCTTCCCTTCGTCCTCGACCATCACGGCCCATTGGTCGTCGGAGACGAAGATCTTGAGCCGCACCTTCTTGGCGAAGTCGCGCTTGTTCCCGTGGATGACGGCGTTGCGAAGCGCCTCATCGAGGCAGATCTGCAGCTTATTCTTGAAATCGGGGCTGATCAGGTCCCCTTCGCGGAGGAAGTCGCTCACCCGGATGATGAGCGGCGTGACCAGCGCGATGTCGCTCGGGATCTCCCTCTCCATGATCAGCTTGCCCAAGTCGGGCGGAGGTCCCGCCTCGAGCTGGACTTCGGGTCTTGTCGGCGATTTGGCGTTTGGTCGATCCATCGTGCCTGCTATCCCATGCCAGGGCGGTCTTCCGATACAACCCTGGGCTAAAAGCCGGTCCCCTGAAAAGGCTATGATGCCCACCCCCGAGCGTCAAACGTGACCGACGCTTCGAGGGGCCTCGCCCCAATTTGACCGCCCGCAACGAAGGTGTTAGCTTTGGACGAGGTCTCGACAACCATGAGTATGATCGGCCGCATCCGCCGGAAATACTTCGGAGAAATCCTCGTCAACGAGGGGATCGTCTCGAAGGAGCAGCTCGAGGAGGCCCTTCAGATCCAGAAGGATTCCGGGGATTTCCTCGGCGGCATCCTCCTGGAGCTGGGCTACATCAACGAGAGCGACATCGTCCGAACGCTTTGCCTCCAGTACCAGTTGCCCTACGTGCGCCCATCGCACTACGATTTCGACCGGAAGTTGGCTCAGAAATTCCCGGCCGAATTCCTCCACTTGCACAAGCTCCTCCCGCTCGACCAGATGGGGGAGCTGCTGCTCCTTGTGGTGACCGAGATCCCCACCGAGGAAACTCTCAAGGAGATTCAGGGGGTCGCTCAGAGCAATCTGGCAATCTACATAGGGTCGATCTCGGAAGTGGAACAGATTCTCAAGGAGGTGGCCCCCATCGGGGAAGCCGGCGCGGAGCGGATCCGCGTCAAGCGGCGGGGGAGAGCGCTGCAAAACCTCACGCAGGAGGAAGGGGAGGAGATCATCGAGGAGAGTGATCTCGAACCCGAGAGGGGCTCCGACCGAAAGAAGGAATCCATCATCTCGCTCGATACGTCGTGGGAGTCGATTTTCGACGAGGCCGAGGGGAAAGTCCGAAACGACGGGGACGCGGAGTAGTCCTCCAGCGCTCACTCTCACCACGGAGGCACGGAGACACGGAGGGCCGCTCGCTAGCCCCTCCCACGGGCCGAAATCCCCCACGACGACGGCGGCCAATAAGCACGGCATTTACGTGCCTGCACGCCTGACGAACCGCTCTCTGGCGCCGTTCTCGGTTCCTTCCTACAATCCCGGGCCATGGTTTCCCGGGAGAGCATCCCAGCGACCGAATCCGGACCCGATGCCGGGGCGCAGACCGCCTCGGAGGGGCCCGCCCCGGATCCGCCGGCCCCCGACACTCCCATGTGGCGCCAGTACCTGGCGCTGAAGGAGAAATATCGCCAGGAGATCCTGTTCTTCCGCATGGGGGACTTCTACGAGATGTTCTTCGACGACGCGAAGGTCGCCGCGGAGATCCTGGGGATCGCCCTCACGTCCCGCTCCAAGGAGAACGCCGTCCCCATGGCGGGGGTCCCCGTACGGGCGGTCGATTCCTACCTTCCCCGCCTCCTTCAGGCGGGTAGGCGCGTCGCCATCTGCGAGCAGACGCAAGACGCGAGCGAGGCCCACGGCCTCGTGGAGCGCGATGTCGTGAGAGTCGTCTCGCCGGGGACCATCACCGAGGGAAAGCTGATCGATGAGCGGTCCAATAACTTCATCGTAGCCGCGGTGCCTTCGCCGGACGGCTACGGGCTCGCCTGGCTCGACATCAACACCGGTCAGTTCCAGGTCTGGGATTGCCCATCGCCCGCCGCGGCGGAAGCCGAAGTCGCTCGGCTCAATCCCGCCGAGTGCCTCCTTCCGGAGGGGCTGGGTCCCGGCCTCGAAGGCTGCCCGGAGCTGAAGGCGGCGATCGGCGATGTCTTCCGCACGCCCTATCCGGACTGGGCCTTCGAGCCGGAGACGGCGCGGCGGTGCCTCACGGACCACTTCCGCACGAGCACTCTCGATGGCTTCGGCTGCGGAAACCTGCGCGCGGGTCTTCGAGCCGGCGGCGGCCTCCTCCACTACATTCGGGAAACACAGAAGAACGCCCTCGGGCACATCACCCGTGTCGTTCCCTTTCACGGCGGCCGGTTCGTTCCCCTCGATCAGACGGTCCAGCGGGCGCTCGAGCTGACCGAGACCTACCTCGGCCGCCGCCGAGCCGGCACGCTCATCGATGCCTTCGACCGCGCGGTCACGGCGCTGGGTGCACGGCGGCTGCGTTCGTGGCTCCTCTCGCCGCTCGCCGACGTCGAGGAGATCCTCTACCGCCAGGACGCTGTGGCCGAGCTGGTTCGCGAGCCCGCGGCGCTCGATCCATTCCCGGAGGTACTCGGCGAGATTCAGGACCTCGAGAGGATCGCATCTCGGATCAGCTACCGCAGGGCGGGCCCACGCGACCTTGTGGCCCTCGGGCGCTCCCTCGGTGCGCTGCCGCGGCTCGCCGGGCTCCTCGAGGCTCGCGAATCGGTCTTCTTCCGCGACCGCCGCGCCGGTATCGGCGATTTCCGGGATCTGGCCTCGACCCTCGCGGCGGCCCTCGCGGACAATCCCCCCGCGAGCGCGGCCGACGGAGGGGCCATCCGCGCGGGCTTCAGCGAGGAGCTCGACGAGCTGCGGCGCCTCGGGACCGAAGGCGCCCGCTGGATCGCCGGCTTCCAGAGTCAAGAAGCCCGCCGCACGGGCATCACAAGCCTCAAAGTCGGCTTCAACCGCGTCTTCGGCTACTACATCGAGATCACGAACGCGCACGCGGAGAGGGTCCCGCCCGCCTACGTCCGCAAGCAGACCTTGAAGAACTGCGAGCGTTACATCACGCCGGAGCTGAAGGAGTACGAGTCGAGAGTCTTGACCGCTCGGGAGCGGGCCCTGGAGCTCGAGACGCGGCTCTTTGAGGACCTGCGCGATCTCGCGGCGGCGTCGATCGCCGCGATCCAGACCGCCGCCGAGGCGGTGGGGGAGACCGACGCCGTTTCGACTCTCGCCCGGCTCGCTCGAGAGCGCGGCTACGTCCGACCGCTCGTCGATCGGAGCATGAAGCTCGAGATCGCCGAGGGGCGCCACCCCGTCCTCGATCTGTCGGTCGGAAAGGAGTTCGTCCCGAACTCGCTGGGGCTCGACGAAGCGGTCCCGATCGCGATCATCACCGGCCCGAACATGTCGGGAAAGTCGACCTACATCCGCCAGATGGCCCTCCTCGTCCTCCTGGCGCAGACGGGGAGCTTCATCCCGGCCCGCTCTGCGCGCATCGGAGTCGTGGATCGAATCTTCACCCGCGTCGGCGCCGGCGACGACATCACGCGCGGCCAGTCGACGTTCATGGTGGAGATGCACGAGACCGCGGCGATCCTGAATAACGCCACGCCCCGCAGCCTCATCATCCTCGACGAGGTCGGGCGCGGGACGAGCACCTTCGACGGCCTCAGCCTCGCGTGGGCGGTCACGGAGCACATCGCGGGCCGTCTCCGCGCGCGCACACTTTTCGCGACGCACTACCACGAGCTGACGGAGCTTTCACTCACCCACTCGACCGTGAGGAACCTGAACGTGGCCGTCAAGGAATGGCGGGACGAGATCGTCTTTCTCCGAAAGATCGTCGAGGGGGCCACCGACCGAAGCTACGGGATCCACGTCGCCCGCCTGGCGGGGATCCCGCACGCCGTCATCGACCGGGCCAAGGAGATCCTCGCCAACCTGGAGGCGCAGGCCCTTGACATCCACGGCCGCCCGGCCATCGCGCCGTCGCCGCCGGCGGCTCCGGCCCAGCCGGCCGCCCGGGAGAAGCCGCCGGCCGCGCCCCAAGCCCTACAGCTCGATCTCTTCCGCGACGCGAACGAGTCGCTCCTCAAGGAGCTGAAGCGGCTCAAGGTCGAGGAGATGACGCCGCTCGAAGCGCTCAACTACCTGGCGAAGCTGCGGTCGAGAATCGTCTAGCTGTGGTTCCCGTCCGTCCCTTCGCCGTCATCACGCCAGGGCCGCGCGGATGACCTGGCCCGCGTTGTCGGTGAGCCGCTCCTCGCGGCCGTTGTGCGGGTACGTGAGACGGAGGTGGTCGAAGCCGAGGAGGTGGAGGATTGTCGCGTGGAGGTCGTGGACGTGCGTGCGCCCCTCTGCGGCGCGGAGGCCGAGAGGGTCGGTGGAGCCGATCGCCTGGCCGGACTTGACCCCCGCACCCGCGAGCCAGACCGTGAAGCCGTGGGGGTTGTGGTCTCGGCCGGTCGCCCCTTCGGACATCGGCGTGCGGCCGAACTCGCCGCCCCAGACGACGAGCGTCGAATCCCAGAGGCCTCGCGACTTGAGGTCCCGCAAGAGGCCCGTTACCGGCAGGTCGCTCTCGGCGCAGAGCGCTCGATGGTTGCTCTCGATGTCGGAGTGGGCATCCCATCCGTTCGTGTCCCCGCAGTAGACCTGAACGAAGCGCACGCCGCGCTCGACGAGCCGACGGGCGAGGAGGCAGCGGGCGCCGAACAGTGCGGTCTCGCGCCGGTCGAGGCCGTAGAGCCTCCGCGTCGCCTCGGTCTCGCTCGCGAGGTCGATCGCCTCGGGCGCGTGGACCTGCATGCGGAAGGCCAGCTCGTACGCTTCGATCCTGGCCTCGAGCTCCGGATCGTCCTCGCGCCCGCGGAGGTGCTCTCGATTGAGCTTCTGGATGAACTCCTGCGTCCGCCGGGATTCGACTTGCGCGGCGCCTGGAGGCGGCGAGAGGTTGGCGATGGCGGAAGCTCCGCCCCGCACCATGGTCGCCTGGTGCGTTGCGGGCAAATAGCCGCTCCCCCAGGCCGGCGATCCGCCCTTCACCCAGCCCTTCGGGTCGGGCATGACGACGAAGGAAGGGAGGTTTCGGTTCTCGGTCCCGAGGCCGTAGGAAACCCAAGAACCAAGGGACGGCCGGCCCATGAGGATCGATCCGGTGTTCATGAGGTAGACCGACTCGGGGTGGGTCACGCTGTCCCCGTACATGCCGCGGAGGATGCAGAGGTCGTCGGCGCAAGAGGCCATGTGCGGGACGAAGTCCGAGAATTCGAGACCCGCCGCGCCGTGTCGGCTGAAGGTGCGCTTGGACGCCAGGAGGCGGTTCTTCTCGACGCCGCGGCGGGTCTTCACGGCGCCGAAGGACGGCGGGAGCCGCTCGCCATGGAGGCGAGACAGCTCGGGCTTCGGGTCGAAGAGGTCGACGTGACTCGGTCCGCCCGACATGAAGAGGAAGATCACGCTGTGGGCTCGAGGGGCGTGGTGAGCCCCCGGGGGGCGGTCGCGCCGTCCTGAGGGCGGCAGCGAACCCTCTTCGCGGCCGACAAGCTCCTCTTCTGCCAGGAGCGTCGAGAGGGCGAGCATGCCGAGACCGCCCCCGGCGCTCGCGAGGAACTCACGGCGCGTCGTCGGCCGCGTCTCGGGACCCGAAGGGCCGCGGCACGGGCAGTTCATTGGGTCATCTCGTTCAGTCGACATGGATGAACTCGCTGGAGTTGAAGAGGGCCCGGCAGAACTCGGTCCAGGACGACCCCGAGAGGAAATCCCGCGCGGCGGCGATCTCCGCGGCGGACGGCCGCCTCGAGAAGAGAAGCCGGTAGGCGAACGAGATGCGCTCGCCGTCGCCTCCGTACTCGGAATCGAGCCGCCGGGAGAGCGCCGCCGCCGCGTGGAAGGTCTCCTGCGCGTTGAGGAGGGCCAACGCCTGGGGGGCGGTGTTCGTCCGCTCGCGGCGGGAGCAGCTCAGGTTCGTGTCGGGCAGGTCGAACGATTCGAGGAAAGGGAAGCGTAGGTTTCGACGCGCAAAAATGTAGACGCTCCGCCGCGTGTGGTCCGTTCGATTCGGGCTCGTTTTCCAGCCGCTCGTCCCTTCGATGGCCTCGGTGGGCACGGGCGGGAAGACGCCCGGGCCGCCCATGGCGAGGTTGAGTTGAGAGCCCGCGGCCAGGAGGCTGTCGCGGATCGCTTCGCCGTCGAGCCTCAGGCGCCGCTGGCGCGTGAGGAGGCGGTTGTCCGACTCGCGGGTCCCCGCGGCGGATTCCAGCCCGCCGGAATTCGCGCCGGATGCCGGCGTCATGCGCGAAGACATGCGGTACGCGCGCGAGCTGAGGATGAGCCTCTGGAGCGTCTTGATGCTCCAGCCCCGTTCGATGAACTCGATGGCGAGCCAGTCGAGCAGCTCCGGGTGCGTCGGCCGCGCGCCGCGCAAACCGAAGTCGCTCGCCGTCGCGACGAGCCCTTCGCCGAAGTGATGTTGCCAGATCCGGTTCGCCAGCACGCGGGCCGAGAGCGGGTTTCGGCCGCTCGCGATCCAGCGGGCGAGATCGGCGCGTCGGCTCGCGCGAGCCTCCGGAGCGGTTTTTTCCGAGCCGGCCGAGATGAGGCGCGGAAAGCCCGCCTGGACCTCCTCGCGGGGGCTGTCGAGATCGCCGCGTTCGAGGAGGAACGTCCGAGCGGACGCGGCGGCGGCCCGTAGGCCCAAGGCGACGGGTAGGGGAGTCGGCCGCTGAGGATCGAACCGCTTCAATTCCTCGGCAAGTTTGCGGCGGCGCGAGCGGTCGGTATCGGTCATCGACTTTTCCAGCTCGTCCTTCGAGACCGCGAGGAGGCGGGCGGTCTTGTCGGCGATCTCCCGCTGCGCCGCGGTGCGCTCCTTCTCGGCGGTCCGATGCGCTACCCGGGCCTCGTCGGCGATCTTCAAGAGCTTCTCCTCTCGGAGCCGCAGGCGGTAAGGCTCCTCGATGCGCGCGATCTCCTCCTCGATCGGCCCCACGAGGCGGCGGTACGCTTCGGCGGCCGCCTCGTGCGCCGCCCGCTCGGCAGCGCCCGCGATCGGCAAGTCCGCTCGGAACTCGGTGGGGGAGAAATGAGCCTGGAGACGGTAATAGTCTTCCTGCGGGATCGGCTCGAACTTGTGGTCGTGGCAGCGGGCGCAGCCGATCGTCATCGCAAGGAAGACGAGCCCCGTCGTGTCGGTCATGTCGTTCAGGGTGTTCAAGCGGCGGAGCTTCTGGTCGGCCGAGTCGGTCATGTCGGGCCCGAGGAGGTTGAAGCCCGTGGCCACGAGGGCCTCGGCGCTCCCGGGAAACAGCTCGTCACCGGCGAGCTGCTCCTCGATGAAAACGTCGTAGGGCTTGTCGGAGTTAAAGGCCTCGATCGTGTAGTCGCGGTAGCGCCATGCGTCGGGGCGGGGCTCGTCGTGCTCGAAGCCGTTCGAGTCGGCATACCGAACGACGTCGAGCCAGTGGCGGCCCCAGCGCTCGCCGTAGCGCGGCGAGGCGAGGAGGCGGTCGATGAGGCGCTCCCACGCACCGGGGGAAGCGTCGGCGAGGAAGTCGTCGACCTCGCCGGGCTCCGGGGGAAGGCCGGTGAGCCCGTAGGAGACGCGGCGGATCAGCTCCTCGCGCGAGGCTTCGTTCGCCGGCTCGACGCCGGCCCGCTCCTGAGCGGCCCGCACGAAGCGGTCGATGGGGTTCGCGCGCCACTCGGGATCGCGGACTTCGGAGACCGCGGGCCGGACGGGGACCTTCCACGCCCAGTGGCCGGTCGCCGGGCCGGAGGCGACTTCGGCCGGCTGAGCAAGCCCCGCAGCGGACAGCGCCGCGGCCTGGACGGCCGCAAGAATTCGAATCCGAAGCATCGTTCCCCCTAGGCGGATCTTCGGACAAGAGTGTGGACGTTTTGGCCACGAGGGTCAAGCCCCCTCCCAGGCACGTGTGCATGCACGTAACTGTACCAATTTGCGTACCCGTTCCTGTTCCCGAATCCGTGGCCATCTGTAACTTCACCGGGGACGGGAACGGGTACGGCGGCGTATTCCATCCCAGCCACGTACCCGCACCGCCCCGACACTTCCTCACAACTCCCGACCGTTTGGGACTGGCCCCCTGCGGCCACCCGGCCGTACGATGCCGCTCCGCTGGCTCGGTTGTCTCGAAATCCGCCTGGAGGTTCCTTGCGCAAGTTCTGGATCGCGTCCGCCGCGGCCGTTGTGCTGGTTCTGCTGGTCCTCTTTCTTCTCCTCGGTCCCGGCGTGCGGCGCCCGGCCGGCGAGCCCGTGGAGGACGCGCCCGCGGCTCTCGTCGAGGAGCGCGGCGCGCCCGGTGCGCGGCCTGCGGCCGATTTGGTGCCGGATGCGGAAGAGAAAAAGAAGGAGGTGGAGCCCGAGCCCGCCGATCTCGGGCCGCCCCTCCTCCGGGGGATCGTCCTCGGAGAAAGTACGCCTCTTCCCGGTGCCCGCGTGCTCCTCTTTGCGGTGCGGAACCTGGAGAAAGCCATCGAGCGGCTCGAGGCCCACGTCCTGAGTTCGGGGGGCATTCCCGATTTCAAGACGATCATCTCCATCGTCCGCGAAGAGCTGGAAGGGCTCCGCCGCTCGGCCCTCTCGACCCTCACCGACGAGAAGGGAGCCTTCGAGTTCCGGAGGATCGGCGAAGGGGGATATTTCGTCCTCACGCTGGCCGACGGATGGCTCTTTCGCTTCGGCGACGTCGCGAGCATCGCCGCCGGCCGCACGCAGGAGCTGACCCTCGAAGTGAGCCGCGGCGGCGCCATCGCGGGGCAGGTTGTCGGTGCCAACGGAAATGGAATCGCCGGAGTGCGCGTCACCGCCGAGCCGCGGCCCGCGGGGGTCGCCGGAATCGGGCAGATCTTGCGCCGCCTCCTCCGTGCGATCAACGGAGAGTTCCTGCGCGGCCCGTTCGAGGCGACGAGCGGCCCCGGAGGCGCGTTCACGATCCCTTCCCTGCCGCCGGGTCTTTACGACCTGGCCGCGTCAGTGCCGAAGGGGGTCGAGGCGCGCCTGCGCGGCGTCGAAACGGGTTCCCTCGACGCCCTCATCTACATCGGCGAGGGCGCCCGGGTCCGCGGCTCCTTCGCGGACGAAGGGGGCGTTCCCGCGGCGGCGCTGGTCTTCCAGCTTGACCGCCAGGACGACCTCATCCAGCTCCCGCTTCCCCTCGCCGGCTTCACCGACCTCGCCAATTCCGTCCACCAGTGGCTCGGCGACGGCCCGCTGTCCCTGACCGCGGGGGGGCGCGGAGAGTTCCTCGTCGGTCCCCTCTCGCCGGGCTCTTACCGCATCTCAGTGAACCAGGGCGGCCTCATGCCCCTCGTGGAGACGTTCGAAGTCGACTGGGACCAGGACCTCGACCTCGGGGTCCTCAAGATCGATCGCGGCGAGACCATCATCGGCTGGGTCCGCTCAGCCGAAGGGCCGCCTCTCGATGGGGCCAAAGTAGTCGCGGTTCCTATGAAGGTCGGCTTCCTGAACGCCGGCAACGCCGTTGGAGACGTCATGAGCGGCCGGACGAGCGGTTCGACGGATGCTTCGGGCGCCTTCAAGCTCTCGGGGCTCATGAACGGCCCCTACCGGCTCACGGCGACGTATCCCCACCGCGCGGCCGGGATCAAGCGAGATGCACGGCCGGGAGGAGAACCGGTCGAACTGGTTCTCGGCACCGGCTTCACGCTCTCTGGGCGCGTCCTCGCCAAGGCGGGCGGTGCTCCTCTTGCGGGGGCCAAGGTCGAAGCGGGAGGCGTGAAGGCTGATACCGACCGGGAGGGGCGATTCCGCCTCGACGGAGTGGTCATCGAAGACTCATCCGCGACGTTCATGTTCTTCGGGATGGGCGAGATGGATGAATCTCGCGGTCCGGCCGCTTCCGAGAGACGGCGGCGCGTGGTGATCAAGGCTTCGAAAGAAGGGTTCTTGACCTTCCGTGAGCCCGTGAGGGCCGATAGCACGGAGATCCGGATCGAGCTCGATCGGACCGCCGAGATCGCCGGCACGGTCTTCGACCCTGATGGGAAGCCCGCGCCGGGAGCGCTCGTACGGCTCACGTTCGACGTGAAAGAAGGCGACATGCCGCCGGGCTTCGACTTCTTCGACCCCGCGATGGTCTTCCTCGCGGTGACGGTGGCCGACCTCGAAGGTAAGTTCCAGTTCAAGGACTTCCGGGGAGGGATGGAGGCGAGCTTCCGCGTCGTCGCGGACCACCTGACCTACGCGCGGGGCAGCTCGGAGCCGTTCTCGCTCGCTCGTAAGGGAGATGAACCGCTCGAGGTCGAAGTCCGCCTGCAGAAGGGGTGCCGCGTACACGGGACCGTCACCGACGGCGAGCGGCCGGTCGCGGGCGCTGCCGTGCGGCTCCGGAGGCGCCCGGCGTCGGATACGGAAAATGAAGAGGAACGCCGCGGCATGGAGGCGATGTTCATGACCATGGCCGGGCTGCCGAGGAGCGGCCAGGTGGTTCATACGAACCGAGAGGGTAAGTTCGCTCACGAGCGGATCCTGCCGGGGGACTACGCGGTCAGCGCCGAGATGGCGGGGTTCATCGACTCGCCGGAGGAGAAGCTCTCCGTCGGCGCCGGCCAGGAGCAACGGGCCGATCTCGTTCTCAATCCCGGCGGGACGATCGGCGGGGTCGTCGTCGATCCCGAAGGCAACCCCCTCGCTCAGTCGCGGCTCCGGCTCATCGAGGAGCGCGAAGACGCCGACGAGGAGTTCCTCGTGGCGCAGAGGATCTTCGGCGGCGCGTACAAGTCGGCCCGTACGGCCTCCGATGGCGCCTTCCGTTTGACGGGACTCCCGTCGGTGCGCTTCACGCTACTGGCCGATGCGAAGGGCTACTCGACGCGCGAGCTGAATGCCATCGAGCCCGGAGGGAAGGAGCTGTCGATCGAGCTGGCGCCCGCGGCGGCGCTCTGGGGGCGCGTCGCCGACGCCGCCGGCGGGCGGCCGATCAAGACGTTCACCGTCGAGCTGAATGGCGATGGGGTGGAAGACATCCCCGGCTTGCCCGCCGGCGGCCGGGAGCACTCGAACGCCGATGGACGGTTCGCGCACGAGGGCCTCGAGGCCGGGACCTACCATGTCGGCATCGCCGCCGGCGGCTACGTCCCCATCGTCGAGGAAGTGCATCTCAGCGCCGGGGTCGCTCTGGAGCGGACGTTCCTCCTCGTCCAGGGTGGTCGGATCCGTGGAACCGCAGTGGACGGGGCGACCGGACTCCCGATCGATCGAGCGAAGGTCCAAATCTCCCGGCCGGCTTCTCAAGTCGAAGCCGATAGAGATGCGGGGGGCGAGTCGAAACATGCGCTCAGGCACTCGAAGGATCGCCGGAATCGGCGAGCCGCGGAGAGGGAAGTGCAGGATTCGCTCAGAGGGGATCAGGAGGAGCCGATCGAGCTCGTCCTTGAGCCATGGGGGGAGTCGGTCCGGGCGGACCGCGAAGGGCGATTCCTCCTTGAAGGCGTCCCGCCGGATGGAACCTGGGCGATCGAATGCTCGGGCGAGGAGTTCATCCCTGAGGTGAAGGAGGCCGCGGCCCCCGCCGGCGGGCAGGAGCTGGAGGTCGTCTTCAGGCTCCGCAGGGGTCTCACCGTCTCCGGGTGGGTGCGAGATCGGGTGGGAAATCCGATCGCCGGCGTTCGGGCGATCGCCTGGGGAGCATCCGAAGCCAATGCCCGGATTCGAAAGAACGTCCACACCGGCAAACAGGGGGAGTTCCGGATCGCTGGCCTCGAGAAAGGCACCTACAAGGTCCGCGTGATCGGTCCCGAAGGGACCCTCGTGACGCCGCTCGATGTCGTGGTCGAGGAGAACCGACAAGGCGTTGAGCTGACGGTGCCATAGGGGCGCCTCTTCCTCTGTGCTTCCTCTGTGTCCTCCGTGTACTCTGTGGTACCCGTCCGTCCGTTCTCGGCTTCCTCGTCGCCCCCATTGCGTGCATTGCCCGCCCTGCCGAGCCGTACTACCATAACCCTGCCATGACCACCTTCGGATCCAACCTCGGCTACGTCAACGAACTCTACGCTCGCTATCTCGAAGACCCGGAATCCGTCAGTGAAGCCTGGCGGGAGTTCTTCGCGGATTATCCGGTGGGGCAGCCGCAACCGACGACCGCCGCGCCAATGCCGGCGATCGATGGGGCCGAGCCCATACGAGGCATCGCCGCCCGCATCGTCGAGAACATGACGGCAAGCCTCTCGATCCCGACCGCGACGTCCGTCCGGACGATCCCGGTCAAGCTCCTTGATGAGAACCGGAGGCTCCTCAACCGGCACCAGGCGGCGGTCAACGGCGCGAAGATCTCCTTCACTCACCTCATCGCCTGGGCCATCGTGCGCGCGATCGAGAAGCACCCGGCCATGAACGGTCTCTACTGCGAGGTGGAGGATGCTCCGCACCGCCTTCCGCGCGCGGCGATCAACCTCGGTCTCGCGATCGATGTCGAGCGGCGCGAGGAGCGCATCCTCCTCGTCCCGAACTTGAAGGACGCCGGGAAGTTCGACTTCCCATCGTTCGTGGCCGCCTACGACGCGCTCGTGGCGCGGGCCCGCCAGGGGAAGCTCGCCGTGGAGGATTTCAAGGACACCACGGTGACCTTGACGAACCCCGGGACGATCGGCACGTCCCTCTCGGTGCCGCGGCTCATGCAGGGGCAGAGCCTTATCGTCGGCACAGGCGTTGTGGGCTATCCGCCCGAGTTCGCCGGCGTCTCCCCGGAGGTGATCTCCGATCTCGGCATCTCGAAGGTCATGACGGTCACCAGCACGTACGACCACCGCGTCATCCAGGGAGCGGAGTCGGGGGCTTTCCTCGCGCACATCGAGAAGCTCCTCCTGGGCGAGGAGAGCTTCTACCAGAGGATCTTCAACGAACTGGGGGTGCCTCACGAACCGATCGCCTGGAGCGGAGACCGCAATCCCACGATCTTCTCCGCCGCCGGCGACAACGAGGCGATCGAGAAGCAGGCGCGGGTGATCCAGCTCATCCGCGCCTACCGCGTCCGCGGTCACCTCTGGGCCGACCGCGACCCTCTGGGGTACGCTCCGCAGCCCCACCCGGAGCTGGAGCTGTCCCACTACGGGCTCACGATGTGGGACCTCGACCGGAAATTCATGGCGGGCGGGATCGCGGGCAAGTCCGGAATGCTCCCCCTGCGGGAGATCGTCGAGACCTTGCGCGAGACTTACTGCCGCCAGGTCGGCGTCGAGTACATGCACATTCCCGAGCCGGAGATCCGCGCCTGGCTCCAGGAGAAGATGGAGGGCCCTCGCAACGCGGAGCCTCTCGCGAGCGAGATGCAGAACCGCATCCTCCTTCGGCTGAACGCGGCGGAGGCGTTCGAGAGGTTCCTCCACACAGCCTACACGGGCCACAAGCGGTTCTCGCTCGAGGGGGCGGAGACGCTCGTGCCGATGCTCGATGAGCTGCTCAACGACGCCGCGGCGACCGGCATCGAGGAGGTCGTGATCGGGATGGCCCACCGCGGCCGCCTCAACGTCCTGACGAACACCGTCGGGAAGTCCTACGGCTCGATCTTCCGGGAGTTCGAGGGAGACCTCGACCCGGAGAGCATGCACGGCTCGGGCGACGTGAAGTACCACCTCGGCGCAACGGGGGTCCACACCGCGCCCGACGGCAAGAAAGTGAGCATGACCCTCGCCTCGAACCCGAGCCACCTCGAAGCGGTGGACCCGGTCGTCGAGGGGATGGCCCGCGCGCGCCAGGACTGGCTCGGCGACACGAGCCGCAGCCGCGTCCTCCCGGTACTGATTCATGGGGACGCAGCGTTCGCCGGCCAGGGAGTCGTAGCGGAGACGTTGAACCTCTCTCAGCTCCGGGGCTACCGGACCGGCGGGACGGTCCACATCGTCGTCAACAACCAGATCGGCTTCACGACGGGCCCCGCCGATGCACGCTCGTCGTTCTATCCGACCGACGTGGCGAAAATGGTCCGAGCCCCGATCTTCCACGTCAACGGCGACCACCCGGAGGCCGCCGTGCGGGTCATCCGGCTCGCGCTCGCCTTCCGGCAGGCCTTCAAGCGCGACGTCGTCGTGGACCTCGTCTGCTATCGCCGCTGGGGACACAACGAGGGGGACGAGCCTTCGTTCACGCACCCGCTCCTCTACGCGAAGATCGAGAAGCACCGCTCGGTGCGAAAGCTCTACACCGAGCACCTCCTCCGGCGCGGCGACATCGATCTCGACACCGCCGAAAAAGCGCTCAACGACTACCGCGAGAGACTGCAGGGGGCTTTCGACGAGGTCCAACAGGCGCGGGATGGCGCAGCAGACGACGGACCGCAGCCGGCGATCGAGACGATGGCCGACGAGGCGCCGCTTCCGCCCGTGGATACCGCGGTGGCCGCCGGGCGGCTCGAGGAGGTCTTCGACGGCCTCGAGCGGACCCCGGAAGGCTTCACGGTCCACCCCAAGCTCGCCAAGCAGCTCGCCCAGCGGCGCGAGCGCGTTAAGCGGGACAGGATCGACTGGGCGCTCGCCGAGGCGATGGCGTTCGGGAGCCTCGTCCTCGAGGGGACTCCGATCCGCCTGAGCGGCCAGGACTCCGGCCGCGGCACCTTCAGCCAGCGCCACGCGATCCTCTACGACTACAGAACGGGGGCGCCGTACACGCCGCTCGCCCACCTGAAGGACGTCCAGGCGCCGTTCCAGGTGGTCGACAGCCTCCTTTCGGAGTTCGCGGTCCTCGGGTTCGAGTACGGCTACAGCGTCGACTACACGAACGCCCTCGTGATGTGGGAGGCGCAGTTCGGCGACTTCGTCAACGGCGCGCAGATCATCACCGACCAGTTCATCACCAGTGCCGAAGACAAGTGGGCGCAGAAGAGCGCGCTCGTCATGCTCTTGCCGCACGGCTACGAAGGGCAGGGGCCCGAGCACTCGAGCGCCCGACTCGGGCGTTTTCTCGGCCTCTGCGCCCGGAACAACATCCGCGTCGCCTACCCGAGCACGCCGGCGCAGTACTTCCACCTCCTGCGTCGCCAGGCGTCTTCGTTCCTCGAGAGGAAGCCGCTCATCGTCATGACCCCGAAGAGCCTCCTGCGGAACCCCGAGGCGGTCTCGCCGCTCGCCGCGTTCACCGGCGGCACCTTCACCGAAGTCCTGGTCGATCCAGGAGCCGGCGCGCCCGAGAAGGCGCGCCGTGTAGTCCTGGCCGCCGGAAAGATCTTCTACGAGCTGGACGCTCGGCGGCGGGAGCTGGGGATCGACAGCCTCGTCATCCTGCGCATGGAGCAGTTCTACCCCTTCCCCGGCGAGCGGATCGAGGCCCTGCTGGCCCGCCACGCTCACGTCAGGGACGTCGCATGGGTCCAGGAGGAACCGCGGAACATGGGAGCCTGGAGCTTCATGTCCGAGCACCTGCGTTTCTGCCTCGCCCCCGGTCAGACGCTCCGCTACGTCGGCCGGCCGAGGAGCCCCAGCCCCGCGACGGGATCTCAAAGGAGGCACCAGCTCGAGCAGAGAGAGATCCTGGACGAAGCCCTGGCGGGCCTGGCGGAAGGGCAGGAATCTGGGCGGACGATGGAGGCGGCGGCGAAAAACTAGGGTCGCCTTACTCCGGCCCACGATTCCACCAACGCGGATCAAGCTCGCCCGGCTGTAATGGCTCCTCCGTCCCGAACGGTTTGCGCGCGGCTTATCCGCTCGCCAAGCGCGCCGCGATGAAGCCGACCGCGACCCCGGTCGCAGCCGTGAATTGACCGTGCTCGCGGCGGCTTATCGCGGCCGGCGGGGCGCTGGATGGTCGCTCTATGGGCCGTAGGAGGCACTCCGCTGCCCGGCAAGGCCCACCCGCCCCGTTTTCTCCCCCAAACCCTCGCCGAAACCGTGTTTTCCATCTCAGGGAGTCTTTCACAGACCGTCAGGGTCTTGGATCGAAAGGACAGCCAACCATGAAATCGCGCAACCGGAGGGCCGGTCTGGGGATGTTCGTCGGTCTCGTCGCGGGGATTTTCGGCCCCGCACCGGGAACGGTCCGGGGGGCGGAGATCACCTCCGTTCGCCCCGCCGTCGTCTGCAAGACGGGCGGCGAGCGGATCTCGATCGAAGGGCGCGGGTTCACGCGGACCATGGTGCCGAAGCTCGACGGCGCGGACTTCCCCGCGCACGAGTTCAGGAGCGAAACGCTCTGGGAGGCGACCCTCCCCGTGCTCGGGAGTCTGGACTTCCACACGGTGAGCCTGATCGAGGACCGGACGGAGGTCGCGGTCAGCCTCCGCGCCTTTGGGTCGATCTCAGCAATTTTCCTGCGGAGCTGCGATCCGACGCAGATCCCCGAGACCGGGGGCACGCTCCTCAGGATCCTGGGGGACGGCTTCCGTCCTGTGGAGAAGATCGCGGTGACAGTCGGCGGGATGCCCGCGACGGTCCTCTTCGTGTCCGCGGATGGTACCGCGATGAACTGCGTGGCCCCCGCCGGCGCCCCCGGGGCCGCGGACGTCGTCGTGGAGAACGACGCCTGCCCGCCCGCGAGCCTGCCGATCACCTACGTACGGTCGGTGAGCCTCACGGATGTGAGCCCGTCCCTCGTTTGCGTCGCCGGCACCACCGAGCTGACCTTCACCGGCTCCGCCTTCAAGCCGACCGACGTTCCACGGATCGGCGTGACGCCTCTCGACCGAACCCTCTTCGTCGACGAACGGACGCTCCGGGGCACGGTTCCACCATCTCTTGCGCCCGGTTTCTACTCGGCCGGTGTCGCCGACGACCGCGGCGTGCCGCTCACGCCGCCCCTGCCGGCCGCCGTCGAGATCGTGGCGGCGCCGGAGATCACTTCCATCGCTCCGGACGCGATCCCCATCGATGGAGGGATCGAGATGACGATCCGCGGGCGGTCGTTCAGACCGGTTTCGGAGGGGACGCCCCTCGCGACGGTGGGGGGAAAGCTCCTCGCCGGCGCGGTCCTGTCGGCCGACGGCACGACGATCACGGGCATCGCTCCCGCCAACGCAGCCGGTCCCCGCGATGTGGTGGTCAACCACCCGGTCTGCTCGCGTGCTGTCCGAATCGGAGGGGCGAACTACCTAGAATTCCGAGAGGTGACGATCTCGCATGTCGAGCCCCCTTTCATTTGCGCCGAAGGCATGACCAAGGTCATCGTCCACGGGAGCGGGTTCCGCGCCGGGGATGCGGTGAGCCTCGGCGGACCGGATACGATTCCGGCCTCCACGCAGCGGTTCATCGGCCCGGGGGGGATCGAGGTCACGGTGAACGGCTCCTACCAGGCCTGGTTCTACGACGTTTTGATCGAAGAGACGAGCCCGCGGCGCATCCTTGCGAGCCTGAACGACGCCGTCGAGGTGATCGAGCCGCCGGCCATCGACTCGATTGCGCCGGGGCAGGCTTCCTTGGAAGGCGGGACGGTCCTCACAATCCGCGGCCGTTTCCTCCGTCCGGGAGCCCTGGTCAGGATCGGAGGAAAGCCGGCAGGCGACGTCCAGGTCGCCGTCGACGGCCGCGACCGGTCGATCGCAACCATCACCTGCACGGCGCCCCCCGGAGACGCTCCGGGGCCGGTAGAGGTGGTCATCCAGAACGTGGTCTGTGCACTGATCCGCAGGTCGGACCTCCTGGTCTATGAAGCGCTGCCGGTCATCTCGAGCATGGATCCCCTGATCGCCTGCACGGCCGGGGGAACATCGATCGAGATCCGCGGCAAGAACTTCGCCGCGGGACAAGTGGTTCGGGTAGGCGGGAAGCCGCTGATCAACCAGCGGTTGATTTCATCGACGTTGATCACCGGGCTGACTCCCCCCCTCGACAAAACCGATGACGGCGAGCTGGACATCACCGACTCCCTGGGAATGCCCAAGGCTATTGGACCGACGTTGGGCCTCCTCGTGCCGCCCGTGATTCTCTCGGTGCACCCCCGGCAGGTCTCCATCCGGGGCGGAGACTTCGTCTCCATCCAGGGGGAAGGTTTCAATCCCCCCCCGGGCCTTCACTTGCCGGAGGTCATCTCGCCACCTCTCGATTTCATTCAGGTCTCCAGGGATGGGAAGACCATCACCGGCGTCGTCCCTCCCCACGCCGTGGGGCCCGCAGATATCGCGGTCAAGACCGGAGGGATCTGTGCGCCCGTCGTTCTGAGTGGGGCGCTCACCTACATCGACGAGGCCCCGAGTGACGTACCGCCGCCCTCGCAGTTCGAGACTTCGCTCGCCGAGGGCACCGCCCGGTTCCGCTGGCACAACCCGACCCGCTACAAGGAGATCCTCGTCCTCGACGAGGGCGGAGCCTTCGTCGCGAAGCTGGCATCGGGTGTTTCCACCCTCGAAATCCCCACCCGGGGGAGCGATTCGGTGCTCCTCAAGTTCCAGGGGAGCCTGGACGACGGCCGCAAGAGCCCTCTCACCTTCGGCAGGGCCGACAAGCTCCAGTGCGACCGGCCGGCCCCCTTGAACGGTGAGGGGTTCCTCGGAGTCGTCGACCTCCCCCTCAAGGGGGGGCACGCCCCCGCGAACGTCGTCCGATGCCCCGGCCCCCCCGGCGGGGGAGCCGCTTCTCCACCTCCGATCGGCCTCGTCGATTTCGCCAACTTCCCGAAGGCGGACCGGAACAAGGTCGTGACGGGCTTCGTCCTCGAGGAGGACGCGGACCGGCTCGAGATCGCCGGCTTCTACGAGAAGATCGCCACGGACTTCGGCCTCTCCCTCCGCGGCCACCTCATCCACGTCTACCCACAAGACGGCTTCCGTGATGAGTTCACCTTCCCGGACGTCCTCATCGAGAAGGGCAAGGAGTGGAACTCCATCACCTACTACCGCGCCAACAAGGACGTGGGCGTCCCCGGCGAGCCCGAGAGCGAGGACCCCGCGAAGCTCCCACCGGTTGCGTGCAAGGACCCTTCGAAGCCCGACGACGACCCTTGCAACGTCCTCAAGATCCCCAAGGGGGAGTACCTGCTCGAGATCTACGCCGTCGGGGCCGATCACCTGGCCCGCTACTACTCTTTCGCCGATGACGGCCGAGACGAGGACCTTCTCATCCCGGGCTCACCGTGCCCTCCCTATCCGCTTGTCCGCGTGACCGACCTCACCGGACACCGGACGCTGCCTGAGATCCTGAAGCTCGAGTCCGAGGTCCTGCCGGTCAGCGGTCCCTCGAAGATCTTCTGTCAAGGGATCCGGGTCAAGTTCACCGCCTTCGGTTCGTGGTTCGACGAGGCCTGCGGCCTTCACGACCTGCCCGGCGAGACCGATTCTCGTTTCGAGTTCACGTGGAAAGTCTACGCGAAGGAGAATCCGCAGCCCGTCCTCTCCGGCAGCAATCCCTTCGTCATCGCCTGCGTGCCCGATTGGGGCTGCTATCAGGTCGACGTGACGGTCGCCGACAAGGCGTGCGGCATCTCCAAGAAGCGCTCCTTCGAGATGCCCCTCTATCCCGAGTTCCTCTTCTGTGACGATGACCAAGGCTACACGTTCCAGGACCCGACCCCCGAGCCGGGGAGCATCTATGCCCTGGCCGGGTTGAACCCGCCGCCTTCGACGGGGGTGTTCCAAGGAGAGCGGCCGGTGAATTTCCGCGTCCTCGTCCTGCCGTGCGACTGCGGGCTCTCGGACGACCAGATCAAGAACTGCCCGGGGGCCATGGAGGACGACCTCGAGTTCCAGCTCGCGCTCAAACAGAACGGGAAGGTGGTTCTCGAACCCGAGGACATCGAGGTTCTCGATCTCTGCAAGAATCAGTCGAAGGGACCCAAGTACTTCTCGGTCTCGATCGACGACCTGGGGAAAATCGCCGACATCCCGGGATCGATCCCTGGAGGGCCCGACGGATTCAAGGAGATCGTCATCCAGGCTCGGAAGAAGAACACCGGATCATTCCAGACGATCGGGAATCCCTTCTTCATGTCCAATCCGCCGTCCTCGCTGCTCGATGGGGAGAGCTACTGGAGCGGCTCCTTCAACCCGGAGGACTCTTCCTACCACTTCACGGTGAAGACGACACCGCAAGCGGAGTCGAATTTCCCATCGCTCCCCGATTCGAGCGAGGTACCGTTTCCGATCGAGGAGAAGCAGGTGACGCTGCCCTCCGCTTCCAACGCCATGGCGGCTGGCTTCGTTTCCCGCTTCATAATGCAGGGCGGCGTCTGGGGGCCGGGAGAGGCGACCGGCTCCCAGACCGGCGAATTCATGGGCAACCAGATGACGGGGGCTCCCCTCAAGCTCCAGAGCGTGCAGGAGAAGGCCGAGCAAGGAGGCGGTCTCCCTCAGGGCGGCTCCCACAAACCTTTCCCTCACTACGAGTGGTGCGACCAGGGGACCATCTACGAGAACCACTTCGAGACGTCGCTCTTCAACTCGATCATCTACGCCGGTACGGTAGGGCCGGTGCCCATCACGGTCTGGGCGTCGATCGGCTTATCACTCGATGTCTGCATCCAGTACTACACGTCGGTTTTCTTGAGACCCTTCGCCGAGTTCGACGGCGGGGGGCACCATGTGGAGACCGATTTCTACTTGATCACGGATGTCAACCTGCAGATCCCGTGCGAGATCCGCGCCGATATCGCGTTCGGGATCCTGAGCATCGCGGCGCGCCTGGTCCCCGAAGCCGAGGTGGATTTCGACGTCCATTCGGGCTCGGTTGAGACGGCCATCGAGAAGGACCTCTTCTTGGGAGCCTTCCTGAGCCTCTACTTCGAGATGGAGGTCTGTGCCTTGACGCTCCACGGAGAGTTCTGCCTGGAGACGCCCAAGGCCTATCTGCTGGAGGACGAGCCACTCGTGACGTACTCCGTCGGGAACGCGAATCAGCCCTACCAGGAGATCGACTACTGCGCCGAGGACGGCTCTGGCAAGGTCTCGCTCGCAGTCCCCGAATGCGTGAAGGATCCCAGCTTCCCGTTCGCTCCGAAAGGTGGCGGGGTGACCCCCGGCGTGCATTTCACCATCAACGCTCCGGTCACTGTGACGTCCCCCGATGGCGAGAACACGATCGACCTCTGGATCAACGGCGATGGTACGGGAGAGATGCGGATGAACGAATCCGACCCCAACGGCTTCAACACGTTCTTCCCGGGGATCCAGGGCGAGTACCGGGACCCCGCTGCGGCCTGGCTCTCGAGCCAGGCCGCCCTCATCGCCTATAGCGAAACCCTGGACGAGGATATCCCGAGCAATCTGGGGCTCCTCCCGGTCGACTGGAAGTCGAATCCTGACCCGCTCACGAAAGACCAGCGGAACCTCATCGCCCGCCAGGAGGAGATTCTCGTCGTCCCGCTGACCTACTCGCAGGGCTTCTGGAAGCTGGGAGATCCGGTCCGGATCGCCGACGTCGTCGCCGAGGTCCCCTCCTTCCTGAACCGCCGTCCTGATGGCAAGGTCTCGCTGGCCGGAGATCTCTCCACGGAGACCGCATGGGCCGTCTGGGTCCGCTACGAAGGCGATTTCCTCGTGATGCAGGGCGGCGTGTCGTACTGGGAGCCCGGGGTCGTGCAGGGAAAGAACGGCCTCGTGAAGGTGGACACGGTCGCCGCGCCCCGGCCGCAGCTCGATAAGACCGCCATCTACGCGCGGCGGATCGGCCTGAACGGCCCCCTCGGCCCGGCGGTGAAGCTCTCCCCGCCCGGCGACGGCATCAACATCGAGCCGATCGTCTCCTTCTCTCCTTCTGGAAAGGTCGGTTACTGCATCTGGGTGCACGATTCATCCGGCCACACGGACCTCATCACGTCGAACCGGGGACGGCGTCTCCTCTACTCGATCTACACGGAGGCCACCGGCTCCTGGAGTCCCCCCATGGACCTCCTCGCGCATCCGGAAGACTTGCCGGGCCTCATCGAGCCGACGATCCGGATCAAGAGCGATTCGAACGGGCTGGCGAACGGACTGGCGGCCTTCACGGCGCTCTACGACAAGAACACCCCCGAGAACGACACCGGCCTGGCAGGCTCCTCGACGTACACCTACGTCTGTCGGATCGAGAACGGCGTCATCGGCGATCCAGTTCGGATCCACCGTAAGTGCCAGAAGAGGGTCTACACGCATTGGACGAAGATCCTGGATATCCCCGACGAGGCGAATCCGGATGTCCCCGGCCCCGGGATCGTTGAGATGATCATGTTCCAGGAGACCGGCCCCCTGGGGGGCAAAGCCGGCTCGGGCGACATCTCCGTCGCCGTTCTCGGCGAGGGTATGACCGAATTCTCACCGCCGATCGCCCTCACGAAACCGGATGAGATCGACTCGAACGGCGCGGGGAGCATCGTCGATGGCAAGCTCCGGACCATCCATCTCAACGGCGGCAAGGCGGCTCAGCCGAGGGGAGGGCGCCTCGGCCGCGGCGGCGGGGGAGGCCTGCCCGGCCCGCGCTCCTTCGTGAGCAGCACCTTCGCGCTCGAGCCCGACCTCGTCCTCGCCGCGTGCCGCCTCTCGGAGCCGTTCGCCGCGCCCGGAGCGACCGTGAAGGCCACCGTGAAGGTGGAGAACCTGGGCCTCGTGGCCTCGCCCGTCAATGCCGGTGGAGTGAGCCTCACCGGGGTCGAACTGGTCTACATGGAAGCCGACGGGAGGGAACGGCTGGTCGCGTCGGGGCTTCTTCCGCGGCTCGTGCCGGGCGAGTCGACCGAGCTAACGATCGAGATCGAGATGCCCCACGACCCCGTGCGGCTGCGCGCTCAGCTCAACCCCAATCCGGTCGACCGCGACCGGACGAACAACGCCCGCGCCTGCTTCCTCGGTACGCCCGCCCCGAGGGACTTCGCCTGCGAGGCCGTTCTCCCGGGCACCGAGGCGCTGACCCCGGCGGCGCGCTTGACCTGGCGCTGCGACGTGCCCTGCGACGAGCACTGCATCTATCGCGACGGTCTCCTTCTGGCCCAGCTCCCCGGAGGGTGCCGCTCCTTCGTCGACCCCGCTGTCCCGACAGGCCCCCACACCTATGAGATCCGGTCTCGCTTCGGCGCTTCGAAGTCGAGCTGGGCGACCTGCGAGATCGAGATCCGCCCGACGGTTCCGCCCGGGGCCCGGTTCCGCCGGGGAGACGCGGATGGAAGCGGCGTGTTGGACATCACGGACGCCATCCAGGTCCTCAACTTTCTCTTCACCTGCAGGGAGCCGTGCCCTCCCCTGGGGTGTGCGGACGCGGCCGATGCCGACGACAACGGCGTCATCGAGATCACGGACCCCGTCAGGATTCTCAATTTCCTGTTTCTCGCCGGGCTCCCGACTCCGACGCCGGGGCCACTTGCCTGCGGCATCGATCCGGGCCCCGACGGCCTCGATCCATGCGAGCAGCCGGCATGTCCGTGAAGCGGTACTTCTCGGTCTGTTTCCCGTTGCTCTGGCTTGCCTTCACGCGGGAGAATCTGTGCGTGATTCCGCGGGAAGACTTTCGGAGCTTGGTCCATCGGGCTCAGGGGGGAGAGCGGGAAGCCATCGAGCGGCTCCTCGCCCTCGTCCGACCCGGCATCGAGGAAGTGGTACGCTCCTTTGCGGACCCCGCTCGCCCCGATGAAAGCACGTCGGACCTCGTTCAAGAAGCATGGCTTCGGGCCTGGCGGGGGATCGAGGGGTTCCGCGGCGGCGCGACTGACGAGGAAACGATGGCCATGTTCCGAGGTTGGGTCAAGCAAATCGCCCAGCGCACGGGTCTCAACGCCCAGCGCGACCGCGACACGACACGCCGGGGACCGCCGGGGGGTGCGGTCCTCCCGCTCGATCGATTGTCACCGGACTCCTCCTTCAATCCGGGCGTCCCGGCGCCGGCGGCCCCCGGCCTCTCCCCCAGCAGCCTGGCCCGCCACGACGAGGAGACCCGCCGGATCCATGAGGCGCTTGCTTCTATCTCCGATCCCACGGTGCGGGACGTCGTGCGTCTCCGTTTCTTCGAGGAGTTGCCACTGACGCAAGTCGCCAGGCAATTGGGCCTCAGCTACGACGAGGCTCGCGGCCGATTCGAATCCGGCATGCGCATCCTCGAGCGGCTCCTCGGAGAATACGAATAATGGAGCGGGCGATCCATGAACGCATTCGCGGATGACCCAGGCCGGCACCTCGAGACCCTCGCCGAAGAATTCCTGAAGAGGCTCCAGGCGGGAGAAACGCCGGACCCGGCCGAATACGCGGCCCGCCGCCCCGAGGAGGAGGGAGCCATTCTCCGGAGGCTGAAGTCGATCGCTCGGCTGCACCGAGCCGCCCGCAAGATCCGCGGAGCGGATGGCCCTCCCGCGGTCGTGCGGAATCCGGAGCACATCGGTCGCTTCGAGGTTCAACGCCTCCTCGGGAAAGGCGGTTTCGGTTCGGTCTATCTCGCCGTCGATCCCGAGCTGAGCCGCTCCGTCGCCGTGAAGGTCCCCCGTGCCGGTCTCCTCATTTCCCGCGAGGAGGAGCTGCGGTTCCTGCGCGAGGCCCGGAGCGCCGCGGACCTCAAACACCCCGGCATCGTGCAGATCCACGAGGTCGGGGAAGAGAACGGCGTTCCGTACATCGTCAGCGAGTACGTCGAAGGCCGCACTCTCGCCGAGCGGATCTCGGAGGGCCGGCCTTCGTTCCGGGAAGCCGCCGAGCTGGCCGAGTGCATCGCAGACGCTCTGCACGCCGCGCACCTCCGGGGCGTCATCCACCGGGACATCAAGCCGGGCAACATCCTCATCGACTCCTCGGGCCATCCGCACATCAGCGATTTCGGTCTCGCCCGCCGGAGCGGGGAGGATACCCTCATGACCTTGGACGGTCAGATCCTGGGCACGCCGGCCTACATGTCCCCCGAGCAGGCCCGGGGCCAGCACGGCGCCGTCGATTCTCGCAGCGACGTTTATTCCCTGGGCGCGCTCCTCTATGAGCTGATCACGGGCGAGCGCCCTTTCCGCGGGGAGCGGAGCGCATTGATCCTGCAAGTGATGTACGAGGAGCCTCGCCCTCCCGGCTCCCTCAACTCGCACGTTCCCCGGGACCTCGAGACAATCTGCCTGAAGGCGATGGCCAAGGAGCCGGCGGGCCGCTACGCCACGGCGGAGGAGATGGCGGAGGACCTCCGGCGCTGGCTGGCGGAGGAACCGATCCACGCTCGTCCTGTGGGGAATATCGAGAAGACCTGGCGCTGGTGCAAACGCAAGCCCGTGGTGGCTTCGCTCGGGTCCGCGGTGGCTTTCCTCCTCATCGCCGTGGCCGTCGTCTCCACAATTTCGGCAGCTCGCCTGGCGGAGAAGAACCGCGAGGCTCGGGAGAACCTCTGGCGCGCCTACCTGAATCAGGCGCAGGCGGAGCGCTCGGGGGGAAAAGCGGGCCGGCGCTTCCGCGGTCTGGAGGCCATCCGCCAGGCGGCCGCGATCCGCCCCTCGCCCGAGCTGCGCAACGAGGCGATCGCTTGCCTCGCCCTTCCCGACATCCGGGTAGCCGGAGGCAAGGAGTGGAACGAACCGGGCCATAAGGACCTCATTCTCGCATTCGATGCTGACTGCGAGCGGGTCGCCATCGACTCGTCCGAGCCGGGGTTCCCGGTCGAGATCCGGCGGGTCGATGACAACTCCAGAATCCGGCTTCTGCCAGGCGACGGGGCGGCAATCGGCTGGTTTCGGTTCAGCGGGAATGGCCTCCGATTTCTCGGGGGATTCTCGATCGATGGCGTCGTCTCCTGCCAGGTATGGGACGTGGAGCGCGGCGAGCGGATGCTCCGGATCGACGGCCTCTCGACCCACGCTGCGGCCGACTTCTCTCCCGACGGCAAAGGAGTGTCGGTCGTTCGGGGGACGGAGATCGTCGCCTTCGACCTCGAATCGGGGCGGGAGGCCGGCAGATTCCCCATCGGCGGCGGGACGGAGATCCTCAGATTCCATCCGGATGGCCGCCGGCTCGCGGTCACCTACCCGGCGGAGCCGACCGTGAGGATCTTCGACCTCGATACGTCGAAGGAAGTGGGGACCATCGACTTCCTCGATCGGATCTACTGGATCGATTGGAGTCGGGATGGTGGGCTCCTCGCCATCGGCTGCAACGACAGCCGCGGGTACGTGGTGGAGAGCGAAGCCTGGACCTTCACTGCCGTCCTCGAGGGCCATCAGGGCTCGGTGGTGCACGTGGCCTTCGGGCGAGAGAGCGACATTCTGGCCACGTCGAGTTGGGATGGGACCACGCGCTACTGGGAGCCCTGGAGTGGGGGTCTCCTCTTCAGCGCGCCGGGCGAGCTGGTCTGGGGTTTCACCCGGGGGGACCGGCGCCTCGGGTTTAGGCGTTCCACCTCTTCGTGGGGCGTCTGGGAGATTGAGCCGGGAATCGAGTGCCGCACGCTCCGGCGGAACCGGGGCTATCCCATCGACTACCGCAGTCTTTGTTTCTCTCCGGATGGACGTCTTCTCGCGTTCTCATCACATAAGGGCTTCGGCTTCTGGGAGCTGTCCGGCTACCGCGAAGCGGCTTACGCTCCGGTGGGCAACCAGTACACGATTCTCTTCTCGGGTGTGATGAGTGTCCGCTTGGATGGGATGAGCTCCTGGATCGTTTCGGGAGATGACGGCTGCGTCCGAATCCCCTTCGAGAGGGAAGGGAACCTTGCCCGCCTCGGCCTCCCCATCCCGCTCTTCAGCCCTCCTTTTGGCGGACGGGCCGCCATATCTCGGGACGGTTCGCGGCTGGCCATAACGCACATGAACGCCCATCGAACCGTCATCTACGACCTGGATGAGGACTGCGAGTGGGGCTCTCTCGCACCCCACGTGAACGTTCAGTACGTGGCCCTCAGCGCCGACGGGAGCCTCGCCGCCACGTCAACTTGGCATGGAAGCGAGGTGAAAGTCTGGGACGCGGGGAACGGAAGGCTCGTGACGAACCTACCCATCGCATACCATGCCTACTCCGCATTCAGTCCCGACGGCCGCCGGCTCGTGACCGCCGAGCCGGCATGGTACCGCTTCTGGGATGTCGCCACCTGGAAGGAAGTACTTCGGATCCCCATGGAGCAGGTTGGCCTTCCCGGGGAACTCGCGTTCTCCCAAGACGGAGCCGTACTGGCCATCACGCGGGACCGATCCGCCGTGGAGCTGGTGGATCCGAGCACCGGGACCATCCTGGGTCGACTCCAGGCTCCCGGCCAGGGCGTCGTTTCAGCGCTCGCTTTCAGCCCCGACGACCGGAAGCTCGCCGTCGCCGATCGCCGCGAAGTGCGCCTCTGGGATCTGGGCTTGATCCGCGAAAAGCTGCGCGGCCTCGGCCTCGATTGGGAGGCGGGGCAGGCTCCCCTCCCTAATGAGACTCCTACGGCCGATCCCTTGAAGGTGGAAATCGCTCGCGCGCCGCGGACGGACCTCCGGGCGACGCTGGAGAAGAGGGCTCAGGGGAAGGACGAGGCCTCCAACAAAGAACTGGCCTCCCTGAGCGATGCGATACTCAAGCGGCCGGCCGATCCGCTCCTGTACTACCGCCGTGCGGTCGTTGAGACGCGCCTCTTGCGCTGGAAGGAGGCGCGGGTCGACCTGGAGAAGTCCGTTGAGCTGGATCCGCAGGCGATGATCGCACAGTACTGGCTCGCGTTCATCATGGTCTACGGCCCCGAGGAGGTCCGCGATCCGGCTCGGGCGGCGGCCCTGGCCCGCCACGCCCTCAAGATCTCACCGGAGCGCGATGGCCTCCTCAACGTCCTCGGGACCGCCCGGTACCGTCTCGGCGATTTCCAGGGGGCCGTCGAGGCCCTCCAGGAGTCCGTTGCAATCCACGATGAGCTGCACGACATCTCCAACTTCTATTTCCTCGCCATGAGCTACTCCAAGCTCGGGCTGAAACCGCTGGCGGGTTTTTACTTCCGCGAGGCGGAGAGGGTACAGGCCCGCGCGCGAGAATCGGGAGCCGACTACGACATCTACCGGAAGGAGGCAGTCGAAGTGCTGGGGATCCGTGAGCCTGCCGCAGTTTCCGACTAGCCTGGATTTTTCGGCTCCCGCGTGCCGTTCGCCTGGGGAGACTGGCTTGCAAGCGCCGAAGCGCATTGCCTGGGGAAGTACGGAAATCCCGTGCAAGCCATGACCGAGCGAGAGATTTTCGTCGGATTCGAGGACGCAGGGGGGGCACCCAGCGCCGCCTGCCTTGGCAGGCGCGCGGGGTCCTGACCGGAGGCGTATTGGACATACGCCGAGGATCAAACCGCGCTGGTCGATGAACCGTGGACGAAGAAGACTTCCCCGATTGGAATCCTTCCGACGGGCTCTGCCGCCAATGCGCGGATCTGTACCGGATGCGGCCCACGTGCGTGGTCTGACGGACGGCACCTCGGACGATCATCGTCGACGTCCTCGCCTCCTGTGGCGGTCGCGGCCGCGGAGCGGGCTGCGGTTGCAGCCTCAAGGAGCGCGAGCTTCAGAGCCGGGTGCGCCCCTCACTCCTCCGCGGCGGCTTTTTTTTCGGTCTCGTGCTTCACCCGCACTGTCCCTTTTTCGTTCGAGTAGTCGAAGTAGTACCCCGGGGGCAGCTCCGGGAGTTTGAACCCGCCCTTGCCCGGCTCCACGAGCTCTTCGAGAGTCTCCGGGAAGCGGCGGTTGTAGACGTGGAAGAGCTGCGTGCGCTCCTCGAGGAGCCTCTCGGCGAGCCGGAACTCTTTCCGATAGCCGGTGCCCTGGGCTTCCGGTTCGCAGCCGGGAGCGACCGCCAGCGCGGCCGCGATGAGGGCAGTCGAGATTCGGCTGGAGCGCTGCGGCATGGTGACTTCCTCCTCGGTTTGGAGCGCCGGTCTCCCTCCCGCCTCAAGTATGGGCGAGGCTCCGAAAAGCGGCCAGCGAGGAGGGCTCGCCATTGAGTCGCTGCCGATTGGCCTTGATCTTCTCGGAAGGTCTTTCGAGAATGTCGCGCAAATCCGGCCATCAACTCGAAGGCCGAGTCCTCAATACCACCTCATGAATCCCACGAGAATCCTGGCGAGTGCCTGTTCCATCCGGTTCGTGAAGTCGGGCCGGTTCGTGATGTTCGGCGCCGCCGCCTTGGGCTTTATTGGGGGATGTGCGGGGAAACAGTCCAAGGAGGAGCTGGCAGGCACGGCCCTCGTTCAGGTCGCCGATCCGGATCGGCTCCTCGGGGAGGTCCTGGAGTTCTGCAACAAGGCGTTCGGCGACATCGTCGGCACCGCGAGCGAGATCGCCGCGAAGTCGCAGGACCGGAAAGTCCGCGAGAACGCGCTCCGGATGAAGATCACTTCGTCTTATGCGTTTCAGAGTGTCGTGCGCCAGACGGACCCCCGGTTGGCTTTCCTGCAAGCATGGCTCGCATTCGTTCAGGGGCGCCAGAACCTGACGGAAGGCCCCTTCAAGGACCGGTTCGGTGACGAGCAACACTTGATGGTGGACCTCGCCAAGAAGCTCGAGCGGGAATTCATCGAGATTGCCCGCCGCCATTTCGAGCCGAGCCTCGTCGAACGCATGAAGCCGAAGGTCGAGGATCTGGCGTTCCGCCGTCCCGCGACATCGCACTTGGCGGAGCCGTTCGTCGCATCCACGTCCCAAACCGCCGCGAGCGAATTCTCGCAGGTCGGCGAGATCCTCTCGGTGCCGCTGGCGCCTTTTACCGGCCTTCAGGGAATCCGCGATACGCCCTCCGCCATCAACCGAATCAGCGACGAAGCCGCGGAATTCACCGACATGATGCGCCATTTTCCGGAGCGAACCCGATGGGAGCTGGAGCTGCTCCTCCTCGAGATCGAATCGTCGGAGACCATTGCCGGCCTCCGCCGCGACTCCGCCAAGCTCGTCGAGACGCTGGAGGCGGCTCGGCGCGATCTGGAGACGCTCCCTGAGAGGGCGAGCAAGGAGCTGGAACGTGCCCTGGCCGCCGCCGAGAAGCTTCAGCCGGAGTTGCGGGTCACGCTGGAGGAGACGCGGAAAGTCGGCTCACAGATCGCGGTCTCGCTCCAGGAAGGGACGAAGACGGCCCGCGAGATCAGGGAGACCGCCGCCGCGTGGGACTCTGCCGCCAAGTCCATCAAGGAAGTCGTCGTCGCGTTCGACGACTTCGGGAAGGACGATCCGAAGAAGGAGCCTCCGCCGGGGGGACCGCTCTCCATCCGCGACTACACGGCGTTCGCGCTGAAGATCGACGAGGCGGCCAAGCGCTTACACGACCTCTTGACGGATCTGAAGGCTCCGCTGCCTCCTGAAAGCACCCTGAAACAGACCATCGAGACCGCAGGATCGACGGCGGGTTCTTCCGTCGCTCAGGCGGTCAAGAGCGGCGAGGATTTGATCTACGCAGCGACCTGGAGGGCGCTCGCAATCGTGGCGTTCGCGTTCGTGGGAGCCCTCATCTACCGCCGCATCACGATGCACTGGATGAGGAAGGTCGGAAGCGGGCCGAGCGAGGGGCCATCGTCTCGGTGAAGCCGGGGTTCTCGCGGTGTTTACCTCGAAGCGGCGCTATTCGATGACGACCTTCGTGCGCACGCCTTCCTCGGTGAAGCGGAAACCGACACGCACGCGCCTCAGGCTCTCGAGGAACTTGATGAAAGGCTCATCGCCGCGGGCTTCGGGCGGCTGGGCCGGGTCGCGCGGCCCCTGGTGGACCGAGCAGCGCGGCTCGCCGCGGACCGCGTCGCGGCTGTAGGCCCCGCCCGAGGGGCAAAACGGCTCCGCGCCGAAGTAGTGGAGACCTTCGTCGGCCAGAGGCCGGCCTCGCAGGAGCGCGAGGTCCAAGAGCGGCCGGCGAGCGGGGAAGTTGGCGAAGCACGCGTGGCGCATCTTCTCCTGCCATGTCGCCCCCACGGCGGCCCGCAGCCGCTGGAACGATCTCGGTTCGACCTGGAGGGCCAGGTTGGCCGGCTCCGGATCGGCCGGGCGGGCCGGGCTATTCCTCTTTTCTGCGGTCTCATCCGCGGCGTTTCCTGCTGCCTTGCCGGCGGCGGCGTCGACCGCTTCAAGGAGCGGCCAGCGCTGCGTGGCCACGACGAGCCGGTCCCCGATGAACGCATGGTAGAGGCGGAACTTCAGGACGAAGAGGTGGAGGGTCGTCAGCGATACCGGGACCCCTTGATGGGTGCCGGCGGAGGCCGTCTCGACCCCGATTTCCTCGCTCCACCTCCGCCTTCTGCGGGCGGGGAGTCCGTCGAGGAAGGTCTCCAGTGCCGAACGCGCCGCGGCGGGATCTTTCACCTCGATCTGGAGGCTGATGGGGAGCGTGACCGCCGAAAGAAGGAGCCCGAAGAAGAAGGCATCTCCATCGAGACCGCCGCGCAGGATCCCCATCTCCTGCATAAGGTCGTCCGAGAACGTCAGAAGCATCTCCCCATCGTGTGCGCAGACGGCGATCCCGCCCGTGAGCTGGTCGACCATCTCGCTCAATCCGCGGGGGTATACCTCTCGGTCGTTGATGGAGAAGGCGTCCTCGAAGAAGGAGAAGAGCTTCTCCCGCTCGGGGAGCTTGACGGCGATCCCGCCGTTCGCCCGCGGCCCGGTCGGCTCCGGCAGGACGCCCGGGGGGCCGCCGAGGAACTCGCGGAGGCCGTCGTAGATCGAGTTCTCGATCAACGGAAGGATGCAGGTCTCGGCCTCGATGCGCGCCGACCGATCCGCCGGGACCCGCAGCTTGATGCCGATCGGGTCGAAGAAGCGGCTCCAGTATCGGTTGTAGCTGTCGACGAACTGCCGGTAGCCCTGCGCTTCGTCCGGGCTCACGGCTTCCATCCGGATCTCGACGAGCGGCGTCGCGACGAGGAGTCGATTGTGGATCGAGCAGGCCGCCTCCACCTGGGCTCCACCGGTGCCGAGCGAGTACGCTCCCCCGTCGGGGCAGCGAAGCTCTCCGACAAAGCCATCTTTGACGAGCCTATCGAGCGTCGCGACCGCGGGGTCAAGTCTGGAACCGGCGACCGGGCCCGCTTCGAGCGCCCGTGCCAGCGCGCCGAACTGGATCGAGCGAAGATGGGCGAGGCACTCCATCTGGCGCATACGGCCGATCTTCTGCCTCGGGCCGACCACTTCCCGGATGAAGCGGTCGGAGAAGTAGAGGAAGCCGTCCTCCTCGGCGCGACCGGAGGGAAAGATCGTCCGCATGTAGGCGAAATCGTCCGCGGCCGCGAGATTCGGCACCCGGCCCGCCTGGGCGTCGATCGCCCGCCGGAGAAACGCGGGGGAGTTCGAGTAAAGTCGGAAGCCGCCGATGTCGCAGAAGTGCGACGAGATCCGCCGGTCGGCGGTCCCGAACAACTGGACCTTCGTTCCGCGGTGCTCGGCGACCGACTCCCGAGCATCAGGGCGGCGCTTCTGGGCCTCGGCACGAAGGCGGGCCATCTGGGCCTCGAAGATCGGGCGGCTCTTGACCTCGAGGATGAGGGCAAACGCGCTGCCGTCCTGGAGGAATAGGTCGCTCCCCGCGAGCGCCACCTCGCCGATGACCAGCTCCCCGAAGAGGCGCGTGAGCGTCGAGAGATCGATCGCGAGCTGATCGAGGATCTTTTCCTTGAGGCGGCGGTCCTTCGAGGAGACCTCGATGCTCTGGAGGAAGCTCGTTCCCCACTGGTCGAGGAGATCGGCGAGCCGGATCTGGGCGGCGATGGTCGAGAAGTGGAGGTACCAGGCGTCCTCGGGGGCGAAGGCGGCGGCCTTCTCGATGGCCGGCGTCTTCCCGCCCAGCATCTCCTTGAACGGATGCGAGCGGATCGAGGGACCCGACAGACTTCCGATGGGCATGCTTTCTTGGCCCGACGACTCCCGCGGACGCAGCCGGATGCCGAGCTGGAGGGATTCCTCGATCGCGAGGGCTCCCGTCGTGATCGAATAGAGATCGACGGAGCGGTCTTCGTCCCCGCGTTGCATCATCTCCTCGCGAGGATCCTCGCCCGCGCCGCTCTCGTATGTGCCGGGCTGGAGGTCGAACCGCTCGGCGAGGCGGCGGAGCGTGTGCCGCTGGAATCCGACATCCGCGCCGCGGCGCGCCGCCGCGATCTCGCCCGAGAGCGAGCGGGCGTAGCCCAGAGCCCATGACTTTACGAGCGGCACGTCCTCGGGCGGTTCCGCGTCGAGGCGCACGACGATGGTCCCGAGGCTCTTCGGCCCGCCGCGGCGGGATGGAATCGCCGTCAGCTCGAACCGGGCGAGTCCCGATCCGCGGTAGCGGCCGCGGATGGCGACCCCCTCGGCGCCGCCGGCCGCTCCCGCGGGCCGCCCGCGTCGGATGCGGTCCATCTCGGCGGCCTTGGCGGCGATCTCCTTATCGAGCTGGACGATTCTGTCCCTGAGGAGCGAGTTCTGCTTGTCCAGCTCCGCCTTGACCGCCGCATCTGCCTCAGGAAATCGCTTGGTCTCCTCGCTCCGCACGATCGTTTCTAGAAGGTTCCGTTTCTGGTCGAGAAGGTTCTGATGCTCTCGCGATCGCTTCCGCAGAGGAGCCTCCTCGGCGGATTCAATCGGAAAAGAGACCGTCTCCCTTTCTTTGATTCGCTTCTGCACTTCCTGGAGCTCTCTCGCCAGGTCCTGCGATTGCTTCTCAAACGCGGCAGCGACCTGCGGCGCCGTCTCTGGCTTCTTCTTCAGCTCGTCGATGGCGCGGATCTGGCCCTGAAGGTCCGCCTGGCGGGTCCACAGCGCGCTCAGTTCCTCCATCTTCTTCATCTCTTCCGCGGACCGTTCCCTGCGGCGAATCCGATCCGTCGCACGCAAAGCGTCGCTCCGCGGCTCCGGGGCTGAAGCGAAGAGAAGGAAGATCCCGGGACCGTCCGGCTTATCGGCCGCCCCCGGGTCGACGATAGGCAACGCAAAGACATCCTCAGGGGCCGCGCCGCGAAGGTCTGCCAGCGGGATCTTCAGCTCGAAGGCGAGAACATCACCCAATCGCCCGCAGGTCACGGGGTCGCCGAGGCAGTTGACGGCAAGGGAGACGACAAGAGCGGTTGTCGCGATCATGAGAACCCCTCCATCCTGACGAGAAGAGATTTGAACGTCGGTCTACCCTCGCCCGTTCGCCAGCGCCGCGCGCAACGCCCGGGCCGTCGACAGCATCGACTCGTGCTCGGCAACGATCTCATCGGCCACCTTCCACTTGCCGGCGTACGACCGCTTCAGCTCGGGATCGAAGAACGACCGCTGGCCGGATTTGTGGTTCCGCAGGTCGGTCTCGAGCGCCTCCTCGAGGTTCTTCATGAACTCGATGCACTCCTCGGCCGAGTTCGGCCGGTGGCTACGGAGGAAATCCGTCAGGAACCCGAGGACTCCCGGGAAGTCGCTCCGGACCCTCAGGGCCACGGGGAAGAGCCAGCCGAGGAGCTTTCGGCTCTGCGGCCGGCGCCAGGCGTCGTCTCGCAGATGGCATCTGGCTTCCGCGTCCGGCGAGCCGACCGATGCAAGCTCATCGAGCGGCATCTCCGCCGTAAGGTGGAGGAGGCGCAGGAATCGCTCGGCGAGGACCTCCGGGAGCGCAAACTCGAGCCGGTCGGCCTCGTGGAGGAGCGCTAGGCGCAGCCCGCGGCTTGCCAGACGCCTCTGAAGGTCGAGCGCCTCGTCCTCTTCGAGCCAGCTTTCCCCGAGCGCAGGCTCGAACCGGAGCCGCGTCTCGAAGTCCGGTGTGAAGAGCGGCGACAGAAGGAGGTCGTGCTCGTAGCTTTCGAGTCCGGGCAGCTTCTCGCGCAGCCAGGCGGCGACTTCGCCGCTCGGGACCGCGTGCTCGGCGAGGAGGTACTGCGTGACCTGCTGCGTGAGCACCCGCGGGGCGGAGAGCGCCTGAGCGGCCGTCTCCTCCACCCGAGGGAGGTCAGGCGGTGACCGCCGCCGGCTGGGCGCTCGAGGCTGCATTTGCCGCCTGCTCCTTGCGATCGAGGTTTTCGATCCCGGCGAGCTCTTGGAGCTTCCACCAGTTCCGCAGCCGTTCTTCCTGCGCCCTGGCGATCAGGTCGCTGTTGGGGTTGCCTTCCTTGTCGAAGTGCTTCTTGAACCGCCCCTCGGTCTTGGCCCACGCCATGAAGTCGACGACTTCTACGCGGCCGTCCTTCGTCCGCCGGGAGTGCCAGTTTCGATTCGGGCTGGGGTTTCCGTTCAAGGAGAGGCAGGACTTGATCGTGTCACCCAGGTCCGGATCGTAAGTGAATGCCGGGAAGGCGCGCGACTCCACCGCGAGCCGGGCCTGCGCCGCGGCGAGGTGGTCGGCCACGCCGTGCTCCGGCTGGCAGGTGGTGAAGACGTTGATGACGGCCGGCCCCTTGAACTGGTTGGCGCGCTGGATGGCGGAGTAGAAGTGCTTCGCCATGGGGCCGACCGTCTGGGCCACGTACGTGCGCGGGTGAACGAGGCAGATGAGGCCAAGCTCCTTGCGCCCCTCGGTCTTCCCGCGGATTTTCTTTCCGTGGACACTCATCTTGGCGTCCTGGCCGATGTAGGTGCCTGTGGAGGTCTGACCGCCGGTGTTCGAGTAGACCTGCGTGTCGAGGACGAGCACCTTGATGTTCATTCCGGAGATGAGGAGCCGCGAAAGCGACTGGAAGCCGATGTCGAGCATGGCGCCGTCGCCTCCGATCACCCAGAGCGGCCAGTCCTCATGGCCCATCGCGTCCCAGTAGGAGCGGATGCCCATCGCATCGGCTGGTGCGTTCTCGAAGAGGGAGTTCGTCCAAGGCACCAAGAACGGGTTGTAAGGGTACGTCGAGCCGTAGACCGTGTTGCACCCGGTCGCAGCGACGATGCCGTAGTTGCGCCCGCAGACCTCGGAGGTCGCCGCCATGAACTGGCGGATGACCGACGCCTCGCCGCAGCCCATGCAGCTCCCCGCGCCGCCCACGTACGTGAGGTTGTCGTCGTTGAGCATCAGGTCGCGGTGGTCCTTGACGATCCGGTGGTCGGGCCGCGTGTTCGGAAGCGTGTTGAAGGACTCGAACGCGGCGAGGTAGCGCGGGAGGTTGTCCGGCGTCTTCTTGATCATCTTCAGCGCGGAGTGGTCGCCGCAGACCTGCACGCACTCCCCGCATCCCTTGCACTTCGTGGGGTCGATGAAGATCCCGAAGAGCGCCCCTTCGGGAACCTTCGGGTCCTTCTTGCGCTTCGCCTCGAAGCTGGAGTAGTACTTCGTCGTCTCCGTGAAGAGCCCCTTGACGAATTCGCGGTGGTCCTCGTTCTCGACGCCATGGAGGTGGTCGTCGAGCACCGCCCGCGGAACCGCCTTGCCGAGGATGGCCGTATCCGGGCAGTTCGTGACGCACTCCATGCAGCCGACGCAGGCTTCGGCGATCAGCTCGGGCAACTCCGGCGCGATGTAGCTGAAGTCGCGCGCCCGGCCTGTCCCGGCCGGCAAGAGCGACCGGGCGACGAAGGGATCCGCCTCGAGCGCCGAACCGCCTCCGCGGTTGTACGCCTCGACGACCTCCTGGGCGCGCTTGTGGTCAAACCAGTCGGTCACCGAAAAATTCCTGGAATCCATGCATCTCTCCTGTGGTCCGGAATAGCCCGGTCTCTAGCTCCGCATCAGATGAAGAACGCGTTCGTGTCCTTCCCCTTCTTCTCCCACTCCTCCTTGCCAAGTCGTAGCTCCTCGGGCGGCGTCGCCTCCATGAGCGCGCGGGGCACTTCAAGGACCTCGCTGTAGCCCTTACGGACCGCATCGAGGTTCTCCTGGATGACCTTGTCGCCGCGCTTACCGAAGTAGTAGCGCAGCGGAGCCTCGACGCGCTTGAAGAGGTTCTCGTCCGTGAACCCCGCCTCATCCTTGAAGGGCGTCACCCTCAAGAAGACACCGAGGAGGCAGATCCCCTGGAACCGCTGGACGAGCGATTCGTCCGAGCGGCAGCATTCGCGGGCGATGCGGACGGTGTCGATCGCGAAGAACCGGATGTCGTTCTCGATCATGAAGTACTTCGCCCAGCGGGGCGTCATCTCCCAGAGCACCTTCGGGTCCTCGTGATCGGTGTGCTGGAAGACGCTTCCGCCCTTCTTGAGGCCGACGAGGGGGTTGCCCATGTTCCAAGTATTCGGGTCCATGAGAGGGACGAACTCGACCTGCACCAGCTCGGCGTGCGTGCGGATCTTTCCGCTCCGCGTCATCGTTAAGTAGGTGTTTGTCGGGAGCCCCTTCTTCTCCGAGCCGTACTTCGGCGAGGCCTGGACGGAGAAGCCGAAGATGTCGCCGAGGCACTTCGCCAGAACCTTGTTGGTCGTGACCGAGCCGTAGCCTCCGACCGAGTGGCCGCGAACCGAATAGGATCCAGGCGGCCGCACGTCGGGCTCCTCCTCGACCGGAATCGCGTCCTTGTGATCGATCCCGAGGACGAAGAAGCGCTTCCCCGCGGCCGCTCCGTTCAGGTCCGGCCGATCCTCCACCATGTTCTTCGCGCAGGCGACGATCATCCCGGGCGTCACGTCGCGCGAGCCGAGGCCGGCGCAGCCGCTGTAGACCCTCGGGATGCGAGAGATCTGCGGATATCCGTCGCTCCCCATGACCGCCTTGGCGAAGGCGGCGTTCATCTCCGCCGTCAGGGGGTTGTCCACGGCGAGGGGCACATCGAGCCTCTCGATGACGCTGATCGCCCGCACACGGGAAAGCGCGCGGACCATCTCGGGGCCGGGGAAGGGGCGGAAGGCGACGACGTTGACGACGCCGGCGCGCAGCCCCTGGGACCTCAGGTAGTCGATCGTCGCGATCGCCGTCTCTGAGGTCGACCCCATGGAGACGATCGCGTACTCCGCGTCGTCCATCCCGTGGCACTCGATGAAATCGTAGGAGCGGCCGGTCAGCCGAGCGAACTCTCCCATCGCCTCGCGCAATCGGTCCGCCACCCGATCATAAAAGAACCGCTGGGCGATCTTGCCCGTCATGTAGCTGTCCTGGTTCTGGACCACGCCGCTCATGATGGGGTTGCGCACGTCGAAGACCTTCTGGATGCGGTCTTCGGGGTTGCCCAGGTACTCCCGGAGCAGGTCGTCCTCGGGGAAGAGGACGTTCTCGATTGTGTGGGTCGTCAGGAAGCCGTCCTGGATGTTCATGAACGGGGTCAGGCTCGCCTCGGCGGCTCTCCGGCAGATGAGATCGAGATCGCCGGCGTCCTGGACGTTCTTTGCGAAGAGCATCCCCCAGCCGACGTCCACGACCCCCATCACGTCGTCGTGGCCGGCGTGGACGTTGAGCGAGTGGGACGTGAGCGCGCGGGCTGCGATGTTGAAGACGATGGGGAGCCTCTTTCCGGAGATCGTGTAGAGGACTTCCTTCATCAGGATGAGCCCCTGGCCGGACGTGAAGTTGGCGACGCGGCCTCCGGCCAGCGTGAACCCCTCGCAGCCGGTGGCGGAGGAGTGCTCCGACTCCATCTCCATCCACTGGATCGGCTGCCCCCAGACGTTGAGCAAACCATCCGCGACGGCGGCCTGGTAGCCGACCCCCATCTGGGTCGAGGAGGTGATCGGGTAGGCGGCTGAACCTTGAGTGGCCCGGGTCTCGCAGTAGACGATCATCGCGGTTCCGTCCGCGGTGCCTGGAATGCCAGGGTACTTGACGCCGGCGGTTCTGACCGTCGCCGGTGCCTCGAGAAGACCACTACTGGGAGTCATGCCGGAATCCTCCTCCTCGAAGGAGCTGGGGTTTAGATTGGGGTGTTCTCGCTCTACTACTCCGTAATCCGCAAGCGCGGCAATTGCCGCTCCGCTTGCCCGGCAAGAGCCGACTACCAGCGGGGGTCTAACTCCGCTGGACGCTAACTGCCGGGGATCCGCCGAGTTATTGCTGGCGCATACCCTAACACGAGGGTGGTGGGGGCGTCTACAGGTTGTTTGCGGAGAGGGGTATGGGCGCCCTGCTGGCGGAAACCTCGGGTCGACTTCGAGGGCGGGAATGGGGACGGGAACGGGAACGGGGACGGGCCATACGAGCGCAGCCCGGCTGTCCCGACTCGCCCGCGATTGACTCGCGAGACCCGGGGGCTATAACCGCAGCGATCGTTCGATCGACGGCTTCGCCATGAGCGGTTACAAAGTTCTATTCGTTTCACCTTTCCCGCCCCATCGCTCGGGCATCAGCGAATTTGGAGGCCAGCTCATCGGCGCATTCGCCAGAGTCAGCGGGGCGGAGGTATCCGTCCTCGGCGACGGCGGGCCCCGCCCCGGCGAGGAGTGGTCGGCCGACCGACGCATCCGGATCCGGCGCGCCTGGGGCTTCAATCGGTGGACGAGCGGGCCCCGCATTCTGCGGTGGATCTGGCGGGAGCGGCCCGATGTCGTCTGGTTCAACCTCATCTATTCCGCCTTCGGCGACCGGCGGGTGCCGGCCTTGCTCGGTTTTCTCGCCCCGTACATGGCGCGGAGGGCCGGCTTCATCACCGCCATCACCCTCCACCACCTCATGGACTTCATCGACCTCTCCCGGACTCGCTTTGAATCCAGCCCGTGGCTCACACGGTGGGGGAGCGGCCTGGCCCATCGCCTCCTCTTTCGCTCGAGCGCCGTCTTTCTCCCGCTCGAAAAGTACGCGGCTCACGCCCGGCGGAGGTTCCCGAAGGCCACGGTCCTCAAAATGCCGCTCGGATTCCCCCGCCCCGCAGGGTGCCGGTCGAATCTCCAGGGGTCCCGACTTTTGGTGATGGGGAGATTCGGGAGCTACAAGCGCCTCGATGGATGCCTCGAAACGCTGCGCCGGGTCCGGGCGAGGATCCCGGCGGCGACGATGGCCATTGCCGGCCTGAGTCACTACTCCCAGCCCGGCTACTACGAGGAGTTCGCGACCCGCCATGAGGGCGAGGCGGGCGTGGAGTTCCTGGGCTATGTTCCCGAAGAGAAGCTCGGGGAAGTGCTGGCCGGAGCCGACCTCATGGTCCTCAACCACTCGACGACCACCGGGGCTTCGGCGGTCGCCCTACTGGCCGCCTGCCACGGCCTTCCCGTCGTTTCGCCGGCCCTCCCCGACCTGCTCGCGATGGAGCAGGAAGAGGGGATCGCCTTCGAACGGTACGCGCCGGGCGACGCCGAGGGGGCGGCGAGCGCGATCGTGGGCCTATTCGATGATCGCTGGAGGCTGCGGGCCCTGGCCGACCGGAACTACGCCGCGGCGCAAGCGAACTCCATCGACGACGTGGCGCGGCGGTACGATGGCTTTTTTCGTGAACGGCTGGGGCTGGCGAGCCCACCCCAATCCTGAAGGCCGCCGCGCTGGCGCCTTCGGGGACCCGCTATTCCTCCGAATGCCTCTCCAGCGCTTCCACGCGGACGCGGACTCTTCCCCTCTGGTTGTCGTAGGCGTAGGAGCAGCCTTTGGGGAGCTTGGGGAGCTTGTAGCCCGTTGCTCCCGGCTCCTCCAGCTCGGTCAACGACTCGGGGTAGCGGTGGTGGTACGAGAAGTAGTGCTCCAGGCGGAACTGGACGGAGTTCTCGGCGATCTTGAACTCCTTGCGGTAGGTCGTGGCGGCGGCTTCCTCGCACCCGAAGAGGGCCGACAGGAAAAGTGCCGCGCCGGCGAGAAGGATGGTTCGGGACATGGGTGGGTTCCTCCCTCTGAGTCTCTGCCGGAGGATACGATCCCACGGTGGAAACGGCCACTGAACGAGCGGCCGAGCGCCTCGACCGGCCGATAACGGGCCGTTAACGGCGATCCTCAATCAATCCGCGACCCGCTCGGCCTTCTTGAGGAAGTCCGGGTCCACCGAGACCCCAAGGCCGGGGCCGTCCGGCACGCGCACCGCGCCGCGTTTCACCTCGAGTGCGGGCGAAAGCCAGGGATCGGGAGCCCGCGGCGCACCGTTGAACTCCTGGAACCGGCCGATGTTCGCCGTCGCCGAGGCGAAATGGAGCATGTAGGCGATGCTCATCCCGGTCTGAGGAGCGTGGGGGGTGATGTCGAGCCCCGCCGCCGCCGCCAGCCGGCCGACGCGGGCGGTGCGGACAAATCCGCCGTTGTAGTTCACGTCCGGCTGGACGATGTCGAGGCCGCGGTTTTTCACGTACCAGGCGAACTTCTCGAGGCTCGTGTCCTGCTCGCCGCCGGCGACGAGGACCTTCTGGAGCCCATCGGCGACGCGCTTCGTCGCCTCAAAGTCCTCGAAGGGGCAGGGCTCCTCGTAGAAGTAGACTCCGTGAGCTTCGAGCATTCGGCCGGCCTCGATCGCTTTCGCGGCATCGTAGGACCCGTTGGCGTCCACCTGGATCGTCACGCGATCGCCCCAGGTTTTCCTCGCCAGCGCGACGAGCGTCTCGCTTCGCCCCGGAGCGGCATCGGCGTTCCTGCTCATGCGGCCGCCGATCTTGAGCTTGACCGCCTTGGCGCCGGTCTCCTCCAGGCGGCGGCCGACCCAGGCGACCTCCTCCTCGGGCGTCGTGTCCCGCCGCAGGCTGGAGAGGTAGACGGGAATCTCCCACCGGAGGACGCCGCCGAGGAACTCGCCGGCCGTCTTGCCCGCGGTCTTGCCAAGAAGGTCGAAGAGGCTGAACTCGATCCAACCCACGCAGTTCCAGAGCGCCAGCCCGGCCAGCTTGTAGTTCGAGTGGTGAACATAGACGCCGTCGACGAGGGCCTCGACGTCGCGCGCGTCTTTGCCGACGAAGAACGGGATTACCCGCCGGAGGAGGATCGGGTAGAGGTACTCGATGCGCTCGTTCGTGGCCGCGAGGCCGGCGGCGCCGTCGGTGGACGTCGTGCGGACGAACCAGGCGCCGCCGCTGCGCAGAACCTCGATCCGGGCGATCTTGACGGGCGAGCGGAGGAGCTTCTTGACCGGAAAGATCTCGGGGCCGGCCTCGGTGCGGTCTTCTGCAGGTCCGAGGAGAAGACTCGGGGCTGCGGCGAGGAGCCCGAGGCGGGAGGCGGTCTTGAGGAACTCGCGGCGGTCAGAATACAAGGTGAAGTCCGGCGAACGGCCCTGAGATGTCCACATCGACGTCGCTCCCATCGCGTCCCTCGAAGTATCCCCACCAGCTCCACCCACCGGCGAACCAGACGCCGGCTCCCGGAGAGAGCGAGATGCCCGCTTCGAGGATCCCCAGGTCGCCCGTTCGGCTCCCGAAGCCCACCGAATAGCTCCCGCGCCCGTGGATGAGGAGCCAGCGAAGGGGCTGGAGGCTCAATTGCCCGCCGAAGATCGGCCCGCCGCGGACTGTCTCGCTCCGGTCGTCGGCCGAGCCGGAGTCGACCTCGACGATTGAATGCTGGACGTTGCCGCCGATGAGCCCCTCCATGCCGAAAATCCCCCCGAACCAGGCCCCGCCGCGGGCCGCAATGGAATAGTGAAACAGGTCGAGCTCCGCCGTCACCCGAGCCGGGCCGACGACGTCGACGCTCTTGAAGTCGATCGTCTCGCCGGCGGCAAGATCCTGGGATAAGTCCCCGTGTCCGTAGCCGAAGTCGAATTCGGCCGCGAGGGACGGCTCGACCGGGCCGGCGGGAGCCTCTGCGGGGACGCCTTGGGCCCCGGGATCGGCGGGGGGCGTTTTCGGTGACGCAGCCTTGCTCACCGTCGCCATGTGCAACGGGGTCAACGCGCTGAAGGACATGCGCCCCCGCGCGAAGAAGGCGCTCGAGTCCCGCCCTTCGATGTCCTCGGCAGTGGAGCAGCCGAAGGTTGTCACTGCCAGCCCCACAACCCAACTGCAAGGCTGGTTTCTCATGACCGGCGAGGATGATCCGAAATCTGCCCGCCGCAGTCAACCGGATCGCCCCGATTTCTCCCTTGATCCCTACCCGCGCTCCAGCAGGTCGATCTTCTGCCAGATCTTCCGCGAGAGGCCGTTCGTGAGGTATCGACCTCGTCGACGGCGTTCAGGGCGACAGAATCGCCGAACTCCTGCACGTAGAGCGCGCCGACCTTGGCGATGAGGGAGAGCATCTCGCTGCAGAAGTCGAGGTAGCGGGCCAGGTCGGGCCGCGAGGGCGCCCCGCCGGTCGCCTCGGGAGGGTTTCCGCCGCCGGAGAAGAAGCTCGGGTCCTTCATGAGCTGGTGCATGTCGACGATGTGGGCCAGCGATCGCAGCTCGTGGATCGCCCGGAGGACCCGGTCTCGCCGGATCCGCGTGTCGAGCGTCACGAGGAAGAGCGCGCCGCCGCCGAGGAAGTCGAGGCTCGCCAGGACCGATTCGACGTCCTGAATGACGTCCGAGACCGTCGGCGGCTCCGGCCTCATGCGGATCTGGTTGAGGAGGAGGATCAAGATCGCGAGGAATCCGACCCCCAAGGCGGCCAGCGTACCCCTGAGCGGCCAGTTTGGCCTGCGGATCCGTTCGAGACGGCCCTCAGCCGCTCGCGCGGCCAATAGCAGCTCTCCCGCGACCTTCCGCAGCCCAGAAGCCGGGAAGCGGGCGGCAATCCGCTCTTCGAGCTTCTGGATCGTGCCCGCGATGAGCGCCGGATCGAGGCTTCGATACGCCATGGTCGCTCAGTCCTCGAAGAGGAGCCTGCGCAGCTCCTCGGCCCCGAGGGCTTCGAGAGGCTCCGCCGATCCCCCGACGAGCCGCTCGGCGATCTCGCGCTTGTGTTCCTGAAGCTCGAGGATCTTCTCCTCGACGGTCCCAGCGGCGACGATGCGGTGGACGTGGACGGGCAGCGTCTGCCCGATGCGATGGGCGCGGGCCGCCGCCTGCTCCTCAGCCGCGGGGTTCCACCACGGGTCGTAGAGGATGACCGTGTCCGCTTGCGTGAGATTCAAGCCGAGGCCGCCCGCCTTGAGGCTGATGAGGAAGACGGGAATCTCGGGATCCTCCGCGAAGCGCTTCACGACCTCCTCGCGGTCGCGCGTCGATCCGTCGAGGCGGCAGCGAGGCACTTCCAGCTCCCTGAGCCGTCCCTCGATGATGTCGAGCATGGATGTGAACTGGCTGTAGAGGAGAACGCGGTGCCCTTCCTCGATGCACTCATCGAGAAGCTCGATGAGGAGATCGAACTTCCCGCCGCCCGAGGGTTCATCATCTACCCCTCCAGGGGCCAGCAGAGCGGGCGGGAGGAGGTCCTCCGGCAGGAGCCGCGGGTGGCAGCAGATCTGGCGGAGCCGCGTCAGCGCGGCGAGGACCTCGAAGCGGCTGCGCTCGGGGTCCGCTCCCTCCAGCTCCCCGCGTGCGGCATCAAGCTGCGCTTTGTAGAGGGCGCGCTGGAGGTCGCTCAAGGGCGCCCGCTCGACCTGCTCGATCCGAGGCGGAAGGTCCTGGAGCACCTGAGCCTTCGTCCGGCGCAGGAGGAACGGCCGTACGCGGGCGTGGATCTTCCGAGCCGCCCCTGCTTCTCCTCGCGCGATCGGCTCGGCGTATTCGCGCTGGAATTGCCGGGCCGGCCCGAGGAGGCCCGGGAGCACGAACTCGATGAGCGACCAGAGGTCGAGGGGGCGGTTCTCGACCGGCGTTCCGGTGAGGGCCCAGCGCTCGCGGGCTCGGAGGGCGCGGGCCGCGCGGGCGGTCTGGCTCTCCGGGTTCTTGATCTGTTGCCCTTCATCGAGGATCACGGCGCGGAACTCGCGGCTCTCGAGGACCTCGCGGTCGCGCCGGAGGAGTGCGTAGGAGGTCACGAAAAGGTCCGCGCCGCCTCGAAGAACTTCCTCGCGCACCTCTGGGCTCTCGCCGTGGAGGCCCACCGGTTGAACCGACGGGAAGAACTTCCGGCACTCCTCGATCCAGTTGAAGATCAAGCTCGTGGGGCAGACCACGAGGACCGGCAGTTCGCCGGCGCCCCCGGCCTCGGCGTTCTGCTTCCGCCCGAAGAAGTGAGCGAGCGCCATCAGCGTCTTCCCGAGCCCCATCTCATCGGCGAGGATCCCGCCGAGGCCCCACGCGGCCAGCGCGCCAAACCAGCGGACCGCGTCCTTCTGGTAGGGACGCAGGATGCCGGCCCGGGCGGAGTCGAGGGGAACCGGCTCCGGGGCCGGTCCCCCGCGCAGGCAGTCGGCCAGCGATCGGATCTGACCTTCGAATACGGTAGAGCGGCCGGGCGTCTCATCGAGGAGGTCTCCCAAGCGGCCCAGTGGCACGCGGAAGCTCCCGGGAGGGCTGCCGGTCCGTGCGGACGAGGCGGATCCTATCCCCGCCGCCGAGGCGAGGTCGATGAGCGATTCGATGTTGGGGTCGCGGAGGGACAGGACCGTCCCGTCGACAAGCTGGTGGGTCCCGCCGGGGTTTCGGGCCCGCGCGGCCCAGAGGGCCCCGAGGTCGATGGGCAGAATCCGTTCGCCGTCCCTCAGTTCGAAGGAAACTTCGAGCCACGCGATCCCCGAGCCGGTCCGCAGCGTGCCTGGTGCGGCGCGCGCCCCCGGCTCGGCTCCTCGCCGGCTCGATCCGGTTCCGGGGCCCCCGGAAGGAGAGACCGAAGTAGCGCGGAGCTGAAGGGTCGGCCTGCGTCCGACAAGGCTGAAGGCCGACAGCTCCCGTGTCGGCTCGATCGCGACGAACGGCCGCGACCGGGGAGTGAGCGCGGTGGCGAGGGCGTCATCGCGCTCCATGATCCACGTTCCGCTTTCAGAGCGAAAGCCGATGGCCTCGAGATCCGCCCGCGCGCGCGCCAGGGCCTGGCCCGCGGGCGGGTAACGGCGCACTTTGCCATCGAAGGACGAGGTCCAGGGCTCGGCGGTCCGAGGCGCGGGCCTCCACTCGCCCCCGAAACAGAGCTCCAATCGCCCCGAGAGCCGCCGCGGAGTGCCTTCGAGGCGCAGCCGAGCGCCGGTCACTCCTTCGACGTCTTCGATGAGCCCCGGTTCCGACTCGACGGCTCCCGGGCAGAAACGCTCGAGCCCCTCGATGCCTTCGGAGAGGAACCAATCGAGGTTCACGCGAGCGACCGATGTAAGGTCTTCCTCCTGCAGCTCGGCCAGAAGGGGGCCCGGGAGGCCGGCGGCGAGCGGACAGAACGCTCCGCCCTCGAGCCGGATCCATGGCGCCACCGACGGGACCAGGGCGACATCCTCGAAACGAAACAGCTCTCCTTCTTCCCCCGAACCCTCGCTCGTCGAGGTCGCCCTCCTGCGGCAAAGAAGCCGGACGGCGACGCCGCCATCTTCCGCCCGCACGAGGCGAGCCGCGAGGCAGAGCGGCCACGGCGATACCGGGATCGGCCGGCTGTTCGGGTCGACGAGCGCTTCGCTGCCGGCGAGGAGGGTCAGGATATAGGCCAGTGCTTCCGAATCGACCTCGCGCCGCACCGCGCCGTCGCCGGAGAAGCAGGCGAGGAGTTGCGCGTCGCGCGGGTGGGCTCCGGCGGTGCCGCGGCGGATCCAGCGCGCCGCGTCGGGAAGCCGAACATCGGTCCAGCCGCTTCCCGTAAAGAGCTGGAGGGCGACGCGGTGGGGGACTCGATGGGGTGGGCGGCTCGACCCCAGGGAGTGCAAGACGACGCGCAGGAGAGAACCATCCGGTCGAGTCGGAATCTCCACGCCGCGGCCCCGGAACCGCTCGAGAACGGACCCCGCGGGGGTTGAGGGCGGCTCGGCGGCCGCGGGAGAAGGCGGATATGGGGGCAGCGGCGACGCCGCTCCTTGTGCCGGAGCGCGAGAAGGGGCCGGGACGAGCGGGGGTTTTTTCGCGGGCGCTCCTTGCGGGTCCTTCGCCTGCTCCGCGCTCATGTGCTCGATGGCGGCCACCATGTGCCGGCAGATTCCGAGGATCTGGTGGTTGCACTTGCAGCGGACGCGCACCTCGCCGTTCGTCGCGCGCTCGACGGCGACCGAGAACTTCCTGATCTCGCGCGGGTCGCTCAACCGAAGCTGATAGAGATCGGTCTTGACGAGCTGGATCGCCTCCAGCGCGCCCCGGCGCAGGAGGTCCTTGCCTTCATCCCAGGTGATGGGGTCTGCTTTCTTGCGCAGGCGCGCGAAGGTTTCGGTCAGCTTCCAGTTCCTCAGGTCCACCAGGGGGGATTGTAGTCAAGTGGAGGCAAGGATTAAATTGCCCGCGATGCCGAGACCACGGCGCGATGGAGCGAGTGTGAAGACCTGGAGGTGCCCGCTCCTCGGAGCCTGCGTGTCGATCCTCGTCTCGATGCTCGCCCGTGCCGGCGAGGAGACGCCGCCCCCGCCGCCCGTGCAGTCTGAGCCGCCCGGCCAGACCGTGCCGCCCCAACCCGGCCAGGAGATCTCGGCGAACCAATCAGAGAATCCCGAAACGAAGCTCCCGGAACTCCTGCAGCTCTTCTTTCCACCGGAAAACCTGGACGGAAGGGGTCTCCTCCACTTGCAGGACGTCTTCCCGCTGGCCATCCTCCATCTCCAGATCCCCACCAACACACTGGAGATCCTGCCCAAAGGGGGCTGGAAGATTCGAACGGGAGTGAACTGGTCGAACACGTTCGCCTTCGAAGACCAGGAGGCCGACTTCATCGTCGATGCGGAGACTTTCCAGGTCGAGTTCGGCGGCTGGTACGCGCTCGCGCCGGATTTCTATCTCGGGGCCGGGTTCTCGATCATCTCCCGGGGGGCGGGGATCCTCGACCCTGTCGTCGAGGGATTCCACGACGCGTTCGGCTTCAGCGACGGAGGGAGGGGCGACTTCCCGACGAACTCCTACGCGATCTCGGTCACCGACGGGGGCTCGACGCACCTTCTGGAGAGCGGGACCGGCGCAGGGGACGTGATCTTGAAGAGCCACTGGATCCTCAATCGAGGGAACTCGTGGTTCCCCGCGGCGGCCGTTCAGCTCTTCGCGGGACTGCCGACCTCCACCGCGGGCTTCGGAAGCAACGGTCTCGATCTGGGCGCTTCGCTGTCCTTGTACAAGACCGTCCTCAAGATCGTTCATCTGTACGGCATCATCGGCGGGACCTACCTCACCGACCCCGAAGTGGAGCACCTGCGATTCGAGCGGGTCAATTACACCGCCACCGGCGGCGTGGAGGTGGCCATCTTCAAGAGCTTCTCGATGGTCTTTCAAGCGAGCTATTACTCGCCCCTCTTGCGATCGCCTGCGGTGCTCGACCAATCGAGGAACTACCTCGCGGCCGGATTCAAATGGGAAGTCGTGAAGCGTGTGCAGGTCGAGCTGAGCCTCCTCGAGAACCTCGCTCCGTTCAACAACTCCGCCGACCTCGGGATCTTCCTCGGGTTCGACTTCAGATTCTGAAGCGACAGGATCAAGCCAGCCAGCCCGCGCGGTACTCCCTCCGCAGGAATGGCTTCGCCTCCGGGACGTTGGTCACGCGGAGCGCCTTGGAGTCCCATTCGATCTTCTTCCCGGTCTTGAGCGCGACGTTTCCGAGGAGAACCGCCTCGGTCATCGGGCCCGCATGATCGAAGTTCGAAAGGCCCGGGGGGCCGCCCTTCGCGGCCTCGATCCACTCGAGCCGGTGTTGGAGGTCCGTGTTCGCCTCCTGGCCCTTCTTTTCGCTCCTTCCGCCGCCTCGCCTCGGAAGACGCTCGGGAATCGACTGGAAGTCCTCGAGCATCGCGCCGGAGAGGAACACGCCGCGGCGGCGGGTGTCGGAAGTGTAGAGAGTGTCTTTCTCGCCCACGAAGATGTGGCCGTTTTTGCCCAGTGGGGCGCCCTTCACGAGATCGGCAGGCGGCAATTTGCCGCCGTCGTACCAGGTGAGTTGGAGGGGCGGCTCATCGCCGCGGGCGGGAAACTCGTAGCGGATGACCGAGGAGTTCGGATACGTCTCCGAAGTCATCCCCGACTCCGTCGCCTCCACGCTGTGCGGGGCACCGAGCTTGAGCGAGAGGAACGCCAGGTTCATGTTGTGGCAGCCCATATCGCCCAGGGCTCCGGTGCCGAAATCCCAGAAACCGCGCCACTTGAACGGCACGTAGGCGTCGTGGTACGGCCGGAGGGGGGCGGGCCCGAGCCAGAGGTCCCATGCGAGGTGCTCCGGCACGGGGGGCGTACCGTCCGGTCGTCCGATCCCTTGCGGCCAGATCGGCCGATCGGTCCAGATGTGCACCTGCCGCACTTTTCCCAGGGCTCCCCCCTGGATCAGCTCGACGAGCCGGCGGGTGAAGGGCGAAGCCGCGCCTTGATTTCCCATCTGCGTCGCCACTTTCCTTTCGCGGGCGACCTCGGCCATGATCCGCGCCTCGTACACCGAGTGGGTCAGGGGCTTCTGGCAGTAGACGTGCTTCCCGAGCCGCATCGCCAGGAGCGACGCGGGCGCGTGGTGGTGGTCAGGCGTCGAGACGGTCACGGCGTCGATGCCCTTCTCCTTCTCGAGCATGACGCGGTAGTCCTTGTAGCGGGCGGCCTGCGGAAATCTCTTGAACGACCTCGCGCCGTTCCTCTCGTCGACGTCGCAGAGGGCGACCACGCTCTCGCTCTCGCAGAGCCCGATATCGCTCTCCCCCTTGCCCCCGACGCCGATTCCCGCGATGTTCAGCTTCTCGTTGGCTCCCAGGATTCCGCGGCCGAAGACGGCTGGAGCGGCGAGCGCCCCGGCGGCGGCCGCGCCGAGCTGGAGGAACCGGCGGCGAAGGATCCTTCTGGCCATGGAGGGCACCTCGATTCGGGATTGGGTCCGAGTGTTGCCTGCATTCTACTTCAACCTACCCTCAGGCCGCGAGTCGGACGGGAACCCCGGAGAACGCAGAGGGGAGCGGCGAGCAGTGCGGAGCCGCGGACCGCCGGAGCAGCCGGGGGCCCGCGCCAGCGGGCGGCTGCGAGGCCCGCCTGGAGGCCGAGCGCATCAGCGCGAGGACCGGAAGGAGCGGC
>Ga0187893_10000261_pt1 | contig 135746 bp, 118 predicted proteins | sample MA1701074metaG_FD_139574 | JGI IMG/M metagenome (GOLD analysis project Ga0187893, IMG submission 139574) | White microbial mat communities from a basaltic lava cave in the Kipuka Kanohina Cave System on the Island of Hawaii, USA - MA170107-4 metaG ...
ATCTCTCCTAAAAACAAAGTTGCAGTTAAAACAGATCTTATTCACAAAATAAGATGTTAAGTTGACCCTCGCTGCCAGCGGGAGTCTTCTTAATTGATTCAAAATCTAATATACGAGGAGATTCACTCATGAAAGCATTGCGCATTGGTTGTTTGACAGCGGTTCTCTTGGCGATTTTCGGTATCGCAGCGTTTGCCGAAGTGGACGCAGGGAATAAAACCTGTCCTGTTTCAGGCAAGGCCGTGAATCCCAAGATCACCGCCGTCTATGAGGGCAAACGCCATGCCTTCTGTTGCAAAAGCTGCCTCAAGGATTTTGAAAAAGATCCGGCAAAATATGTGGATTCAGAGGCAGGAGAGGGAGAGCATTCCCATACGGGCCACGACCACAGCCACGAACATTAATTCACGACTTGTTCGTTCAGCCGTTTTGAAATCCGGAGGGCGGTAGACTCCTCGCAAAAAGTCCGCTTCCACATCTCCTCGGTTTCCATACAAAGATAAACCGGGACATGGGGAATGCATTTTGAGAGTTTGGCGGCGAGGCGTTCGTAGAGTTCCACCCGGCGGAATTTGGGATACCGGAATTTCCCGTCGAGTCCCCGCGTCCACTCCGCATAGGGAAGGGGGGACTTGGGAAAGCGTTTTTCCATGATGGATTTCAGCTCGGGCATGAAACGGAGGGACCCCAGACTCACCCATGCAATTTTTCCGGATGGAATTTCCGAAAAAATCTCCTCCATCACTTCCTCGTAGTCTTCAAGACACCCCTCGTAATCAATCACCGGATCAAAGTGAAAACCCACGCGGTACCCCCAATCGATACACTGCTTGGCCGCTTGGATCCTTTCTTCGATCGGGGCACACTTGTGCTCCTCTTCGCGCTGGATTTTTTTGGTGTTCATGGACCACGAGACAACCGTTTTTCCCCGCGGATTGAGCCCGGCGAGCCGGGCGATATTTACGCTTTTTGTTTTGAGTTCCAACACGGCATTTTCCTGCCCGGCAAAAAAAGGAACCAGAGATTCCGTGTGGGCGGTGAGGTGATCGAGAGAAAGCGAATCTGCAAGCTGCCCTGTCCCTACGCGGAAAAATTGACCCGGGCGGGATTTCAGAAAAGATTCGAGCCGGTTCAGAATTTCTTCGACGTTCACATAAACCGTCAAAAGGGGATTGGTAAGGTAAACCTGAAGAATGCAATAGGAACATTCGAGGTCGCAGCCTTCGACAAGGTGGAGGGAATGGAAGTCGCAAGGGACCGTTCCCTCCGGAATGGGAAAAGGTTTGAAGGCCCGGCCCCGGTCGACAGCAAGAAGAAGATATTTTTTGCCCGCTCCGATCGGATCCGGTGCTTTACGGATTTCTTTGATTAACTTCTTTTTATCGGGGATGATCTCTGAAGGTACCAGGTATTTTTGGTACCTGGTACCTTTCGATGAAAGGCGTTTGAGGAAAGATTTCGTAAAAGAATAACCCTCGGCGCCTCTCTCGATATAAATTTTTTCAGGACAAAAAAGCTTAGACATAGTCTTAACCTGTCATTGCGAGGACGGCCGAAGGCCGGACGAAGCAATCCCGAATCCCAGATTGCTTCGGGCACTTCGTGCCCTCGCAATGACGTCCGTGTAATACTTTGCCTCCTCAATTTTTCCTCGTTTCAGTGCACCTTTGCTTACGATTTCACATTTTCTTCTAAGCTCGCGAAGCGCCGCTTCTTTCTGGCCGGGATTCAGGACCCCCGACTCCAAAATTTTCTGAAGGGCCTGGATCCGGAACCCGTCCATGACGGGGAACTCGCGCGACCTTTGGTCCGGATGCCCCCCGTAACGGTTCACATAGGGCTTTTCGACCAGCCCGATGGGAAACCGGGCGCTTGCGCGCAGCCACAGTTCATAGTCTTCACAGGCCGGAAACGATTCATCAAAAAGCCCCACCTCATCGAAAAACTTTCTTCTCACCATGACGGCCGAAGGGCTCACAAGACAGAGCTCAAGACTTCGTTCAAAAATCCACCCGCCCTCTTTTTTGTGTTTTTTCATGGGATTAACCCGTTTTCCCTTCCGGATCCAGATTTCTTCCGTTTGGCAAATGAGGGAATCGGGATTTTCGCGGAAATACCGGAGTTGGGCTTCGAGTTTTCCGGGGAGCCATTCGTCGTCCGAATCAAGAAAAGCGACGAATTCCCCTCGGGCCTGGAGGATGCCGGCGTTTCTTGCCGCGGCCGGGCCCTGATTGGGTTGAAAAATATAGCGGATGCTCGTCGTTGCGAGCCCGCCGGAGGTGGGCGAAGCAATCTTGGTTTGAGATTGCTTCGTCGTCCCGCCCCTTGGGGCGGGACTCCTCGCAATGACGGTTTGGAGGTAGGCGGCGGTTCCATCCGTGGAGCCGTCGTCTACGAGGATAATTTCCAATTCCCCCTCACCCCCGCCCTCTCCCCTGTGGGGAGAGGGTAGGCAAGTGGGATTCCCTCTCCCCGCTTGCGGGGAGAGGGGGAGGGTGAGGGGTGGGGTTTGAGCCAAGACGGAATTCACGGCGCGGGCGAGGAGGGGGGCGCGATTGTAAGTGGGAATAATGACACTGACTTGCATATTGGTAGAACTTATAACATATTTGTCCTTGAATTCACAAGCGACTCCCCCTATACTTTTGGTTTTCGCCCTTGCCCCATGAAAAAATTCACCTCCCTTTCTCTATCTCGTTATTTGAAAGAACTTTGCAGCAAGAAACCCATTCCGGGAGGGGGGAGCGCCAGCGCTTATGTCGCCGCCCTGGGAATGGGTCTGGCGGAGATGGTGGCTGGCATCGGAATTGCTAAACTAGATTCTGGCTCCCAAGCCTCTCTCCGGAAGGCGATGCGGGTTTTGGCCAAGGCGAGAAAAGACGCTTTGCAGGCGGTCGATTTGGACCCCCAAGTCTATCAAGCGGTCCTCAAAAGCTACAAGAAAGCAAAGGGAATTCAAAACGAAGAGAAAAAAAACCGCCTGATCGACGAAGCCTTGGAAAATTCCTTCCGCCTCCAGGCCGATTTGGCCCTCCTGATCATTGTGGCCAAGGAGAGTGCCCGTTCCTTTGAAGGGATCAGAGGCTCCATAAAAAATGATTTAAAGGTGAGCGCGGCCCTTTTAAATGCCGCCTTTCAGGGGGCCTATGATACGGCCCGGATCAACGTGGTTTATTTGAAAGATGCCCAAAAGAAAAGCCGAGCCGAGCAGGCGCTCGAGGAACTCAAAAGACGATTTGAGAGTATCAATGCCTTTGAAAATGTTTCAAAAAGTTAACATGCCCGAAGCCAAATTATTACAGGGAAAGCCTGTTGCTGAAAAAATCCAGCAGGAAATTCGATCGGAGATCGAAAATTTTGCACGGAAAGGGCTCGAAGTCCCCACCCTCGTTTCGATCCAGGTGGGCGATAACCCCGCTTCCAAGTGGTATGTCAACGAGCAACGCAAGCTCGCCTCCCAACTGGGCATCGGGTTTCAGGAAATTCCCTCGCGCGACACCCGGCTGCCGAGTCAATTGATGGATCAAATCCGGAAAATCAGCGATTCGCGTATTCACGGTATTTTTATCACTCTCCCTTTACCCGAGGGATTCGACGGCATCCAAATTTTCCGGGTCTTTAATTATCAGAAGGACGTGGAAGGAATCCACCCCATGAATTTGGGCCTCATGGTGATGCGCCGGACCCGGCTTGTGCCCTCCACGGCCCTGGCCGCCATGACGCTCATTGAGTCCACGGGAGTGAATCTTCGGGGGAAACGGGCCGCGATCATCGGCCAGAGCCCCATCACCGGGCGTCCCATCCAGCTCCTCCTGGGCGAGAAGCGGATGACCACCGTCGTTTGCAATACGGGAACTTCCGAGGAAGCGCTTCGGGCGGCCGTTTCCGAAGCCGACGTGGTGGTTGCCTGTGCCGGAAAACCGGGCCTTGTGAAGGGCGATTGGATCAAACCGGGAAGCATTGTCATTGATATCGGGACCACGGAAGTGAAAGGAAAGATGGTCGGGGATGTGGAATTTGAAGCGGCCAAAATCCGTGCGGGTTTCATCACGCCGGTTCCGGGTGGTGTGGGCCCCTTAACCGTCACCCTGCTGATGAAAAATTTAATCACGGCTTACCGGTGGCAGAAAGGAATGCTGTAATCGTGGGTCTTCGGGAAAAACTTAATCAGAAAAAATTCGTCATTACTTCGGAATTGGGTCCGCCCAAAGGGGTGGACGTCACAAAAACTTTGGCCGAGGCCAAGGCGATGGCCCCTTCCGTGGACGCCATGAATGTCACGGACCTTCAGGGCGGGGTCATGAAACTGGGGTCCATCTCATTGTGCCGGCTCTTGATTGAACAGGGGATCGAGCCCATCTATCAGCTGACCGCGGCAAGCCGCAACCGGCTGGCGGTCCAGTCCGACCTTCTTTCGGCCTATGTCCTCGGGATCCGCAACGTTCTTCTGTTGGGGGGCGACCCCCCCAAGGTGGGGGACCATCCGGACGCCAAACCCGTTTATGACCTCGACACCATGGGACTTTTTCAGGCGGCCAAAACTTTGAAGCAAGGAAAAGATTTGGCGGGGAATGCGCTGGAAGGGGCCCCGAGCGAACTTTTCATTGCCGGCGCGGCCAACCCCATTGTCGATGACCTCGACACCGAGAGGCAGAAGATCGATAAAAAAATCGAGCTCGGATGCGAATTTTTCCAGACCCAGGCGGTCTTTGACCCCGCCCTTTACGAAAAATTTCTCTCCAAAGTAAAGCACGTGAAACAGCCGTTTCTCGTGGGCATCATTGTTTTGAAATCCGCCAAAATGGCGAAATTCATGAATGACCACATCCCGGGGATCCGCGTTCCCGATTCCCTCATTCAGGAAATCGATCAGGCCGCGGACAAAAAAAAGAAGGCGGTGGAAATCGCCGCGCGTCTTTTGAAGGCCTTAAAACCCATGGTCCAGGGGTTTCATATCATGCCCATCGGATGGGGAGAACTCCTCCCGGAAATTATCGAGGCCGCCGGCCTCGCGAAAACTCCCGCCTCGTCATTGCGAGGAGGCCGATAGTGAGATCCCTCGCCCGTCATTGCGAGCCCCGAAGGGGCGAAGCAATCTCGCGGGCTCGGGACAGGCTCCGCAATCTGGATTGCTTCGGTCGCTTCGCTCCCTCGCAATGACAAGAGCGACATGAAACTCACCATTAAATCCATCTCTCAAAAGAAGGGAAGAGAGAAAATCGCGGCCCTCACGGCCTACGACTTTCCCTTTGCGCGGATTTTGGACGAAATCGGGATGGACATCATTTTGGTGGGCGATTCGCTCGGCATGGTCCTTTTGGGGTATCAATCAACCGTCCCCGTCACGATGAGAGAAATGATTCATCACACCAAAGCGGTTTCCCGGGCGGTGAAGCGGGCGCTTGTCGTGAGCGACATGCCTTTTGGTTCTTATCACGCTTCCGCCGAACACGCTTTCCGGAATGCAAAGCGCCTCATTCAGGAAGGGGGAGCGGACGCCGTAAAGCTCGAAGGCGGCCAGGCCCCGATGGCCAAGGCCGCCCAAACCCTGGTCCGCGGAGGAATTCCGGTGATGGGCCATATCGGAATGACGCCTCAAACGGCGAGTTTCCTCGGAGGCTACAAGGTCCAGGGCCGCGGTCCCAAAGAGGCCCGAAAGCTTCTCGAGGAAGCTCAGCGTCTTGAGGAGGCCGGTATTTTTTCCCTGGTCCTCGAATGCGTTCCTTTTCGTCTCGCCGAACAAATTACAAAGAAAATTTCCTGCCCCACGATCGGCATCGGCGCCGGCCCCAAAACAGACGGCCAAATCCTTGTCCTGCATGACCTTCTGGGTTTCGAGGGTCCCGTCCGTCCCCGTTTTGTCCGCCGCTACGCCGAATTCGAAAAAGAGGCCAAAAAGGCCTTTGGCCGTTACCTGGCGGACGTTCGAAGCGGCCGCTTTCCCTCATTGAGGGAAAGCTTCGAATAGGGTTATAATAAAAGCTTCCCCATGAAGGGTTACCCTCTTTTTCTCAATTTAGAGGGGGAGCGTTGCCTGGTCTTCGGCGGCGGCAACGTGGCTCGGCGCAAAATCGAGGCGCTCCTCAAAAGAGGCGCGCGGATCACTTGTGTGAGCCAGGAATTTTCAAACCCCCTGAGAAATCTGGCGAAGAAAAACAGGTCCCGCCTTCTCCTCAAGAGGGCGCGCGGCCGGATTCGCCTGGACGGCGCACGGCTTGTCATCGCCGCGACGTCGGACTTACGGTTTAACGCCCAGGTGGCCCGGACCTGTCGGAAGGCGAAAGTTTGGGTCAACGTGGTGGATGATCCTAGGCTCTGTGATTTTTATGTTCCCGCGGTGTTGGAGCGGGGCCCCTTGCAGATTGCGATTTCGACGGGCGGGGCCAGCCCCCTTTTTGCCCGGAGGCTTCGCGAGGAGCTTGAGAAGGTGATTCCCGTCTCCACGGGCAGGCTCTTGGAGAAGATTGGAACTTTGAGGAGGAAAAAGATGTCGTCATTGCGAGGATCCGCCAACGTACTTCGGCGGAGCTCGCCATGACCGTTTCGCTTCCCTATTCAATCTTGAGCGCGGCGGCCCTGCTTTACATGATGGCCTTCCTTTTTCATTTGGCCGCTTTTTGGGGAGGGAGTGAGCGGGCCCACCGGTGGGCGCTTGTTTTGGTCCGGGTGGGGTTTTTGATCCACACCTTTTTCTTTTTTTCGGAAACCAAGGCCGAGGGGCTTTTGATCCCCGTTTCAAGTTTCGGCCAGGTGATGGCCTTCTTTTCCTGGGCGCTCGCCTTTGTTTACCTCGTCCTTCTCGCGAAAATTCAAAGCGAATCTTTCGGGCTGATCTTGGCGCCCCTCCTCGCCCTTTTTCTGGGGATCGGGCTCCTCAAATTCCAAATCGGGACCGCCTCCCTCCCTTCGCCCATGAACCCCTACTTTATTCTTCACTTGGGGACGGCTTTTTTTGCTTACGCGAGTTTCACCCTTTCCTCGGCCGCGGCCCTCCTTTATTTGATTCAAAATTACGAGCTCAAGCGGAAAAAAGGAGGGACCTTTTATCAGCGCCTGCCCTCGCTCGAGGCCCTTGAGGGGCTCATTTATCAGCCGATGGCGTGGGGAGTTTTTCTTCTTTTTACGGCGATCGGCGTCGGATTTCTTTGGTCCAAGTCGGCCTTTGGGACTTACTGGCTTTGGGAACCCAAGACCGTGACGACCTTGGGGATCGCCTGCTTTTACCTCGCGCTGGTTTATATTCATTACGGCGCCGTCTCGCGGGGAAAACGGGTGGTGGTGATGAGCTTGATGGGTTTTGCTCTTATTTTTCTAAGTTTCTTCGGAACCCATTTCCTCGGAGGAGGGTTTCACCAATTGTGGCAATGATCCAATTTCTGGTTTACGGCCTCAATCACAAGAATTGCCCGGTCGAGATCCGGGAGACGCTTCACTTTCGCGAACGGAGGCTCCCCGAGGCCTACGAGTGGATCCGCCGCGAATGGCCCTCCGTAGAAACACTCATCCTTTCCACCTGCAACCGCGTGGAGCTTTATTTTGCGGTCGAGGAGGGGAATCTTTCTTCCGAGACGATCGCGGATTTTCTGGCGGCTTTTCACGGGATCGAGCGGTCCCGTTTTGAAAGTTATGTCTACCGCCTTGAAGGCCGGGCCGCCGTCGAGCACCTTTTCCGCGTGGCGGCCGGGCTCGATTCTATGGTGGTGGGAGAAAACGAAATCCTCGGTCAGGTGAAAGAGGCATTTTTAACGGCCCAAGAGGCCGGCACGATCGACTCCTTTCTCTACCGGTGGACCGAGCGTTCGCTCAAAGTGGGAAAGCTCGTCCGGGGCAAAACCAAGATTAACGAGGGGGCGGTAAGCATTCCCTCGGTCGCCGTGGAACTTGCGGAAAAAATTTTCGGAAGACTCGGCGGAGAAAAAGTCATGGTGCTCGGCACTGGGGAAATGAGCGAACTCACGTTAAAGAACCTTCGCCAGGCGGGGGCCGAGGCCCTTTATGTGATGAGCCGGAGCGAAGAGCGGGGGCGGGCCCTCGCGGAACTTTTCGGCGCGCGCTGGGTCTCGTGGGACGAATGGGAAAAATTCCTCGTGGAAATCGACATCCTGATCGCCTCCACCGCGGCGCCGCACCCCCTTGTCAAATACGAGGAAGTGAAACGGGTCATCGCCAAAAGGCGCCACCGGCCGCTTTTCTTAATTGATATCGGAGTGCCGCGTAATATCGAATCCGAAATCAATACGCTCGACGACGTTTACCTTTATAACATTGACGATCTTCAGGGGGTGGCCCAGGCCAATTTAAAGCGCCGGCAGAAAGAAGTGCGGGAAGCCGAAGACCATGTGGCGCAGGCGGTGGAGGAATTTCAGGCCTGGATCCAGCAGCTTCAGACCGGTCCCACCCTGGAGCGGCTTCAAAATTATGTGGACGGATTGATCCAGGAGGAAATCCAGAGATTGGGCAACATTCCGGAACCCGAAAAAGAAAAATTTCGGGAATTTGCCCGCCGCCTCCGTTCAAAGTTTCTTCACGCGCCGATGGAGACCCTGAAGGAATCTTCGCGTCTGGGGACGGTCCGCCGGGTGCTTGAAATGGTCCATACCCTTTTTCGCTTAGCTCCCCGGCCCTCCTCCGAAGAACCGGCGAAGGATTTGGAAGCCTCCGAGACCCGCCAGGAACCCTGATGAAATCGGAATTTTTGATCGGGACCCGCGGGAGTAAACTCGCTTTTTATCAGGCCGAGCTCGTCAAGGCCAAGCTCGAGAAGAATTTCCCCCTGCTTAAATTTACTTTGGTGAAAATCAAGACTTCGGGAGACATGATCCGGCGCTCCTCCCCGCAGCCTTTTGAGACGAAGCGCGTTTACACCCAGGAAATCGAAGATGCGCTTCTCGCCAAGGAAATCGACATGGCCGCCCACAGCGCCAAGGATTTGGCCGTGGATCTGCCCGAGGGGCTCGCCCTGGGTGCCATCTTCGAAAGAGAAGATCCGCGGGATTGTTTGATTTCCCGCGAGGGGAAAAAATTAAGCGAGCTGAATTTGGGCGCCCGTGTCGGCACCAGTTCCGTCCGCCGCAAGCTCCAGCTTCTCCGGCTTCACCGGGAACTCGTGGTGGAGGAGATCCACGGGAATGTGGACACGCGGGTGGCGAAGCTCGAAGAAGGCGTTGTGGATGCGCTCGTTTTGGCCTATGCCGGAATCAAGCGTTTGGGGCTCACCAATTCGGTGACGGACATTTTTTCGGAGGAGCAATTTTACCCGGCCCCCTGTCAAGGGGCGATCGCGATCGAATGCCGGGCCGGCGACGTCGAGATCCGGGAGGTTTTGGCCCCGCTGAATCATGAAGAGAGCGCTTTTCGGGTGGCCTCGGAGCGCGCCTTCTTAAGGCGTCTTGAGGGAGGGTGCCAGCTTCCCTGCGGGATCAGCACGCACCTGGAACCGGGAAAAAAATTCAGGGCCGCCGGCATTCTTTTTTCTTTGGACGGCACGCAATGCGTTGAAGCCAAGGTCCAGTCGGATCCCGAAGGGGCGGATCAAATCGGCGTGCGTCTTGCCGAAGAAATTTTGGCCAAGGGGGGAAATCAAATTATCCGCGTCATGCGGCAGGATGTTGAAAAATGAAGAAGAAAAATCACAAAGGAAAAGTGATTCTTGTAGGCGGCGGACCGGGAGACCCCGGCCTCCTTACCTTGAAAGGCAGGGAGGCCCTCGAGAGGGCCGATACCGTCGTCTATGACTGGCTTGTGAACGCTACGCTTCTTAAACTGGCTCCGAAGGCCGAGAAAATTTTTGTCGGAAAAAAGGGGGGCGCTCACTCCAAAGAGCAAAGCCAGATCAATCCCCTTCTTCTTCAACTGGCCCGAAGGGGAAAATTCGTAGTCCGGCTGAAAGGGGGCGACCCTTTCATTTTCGGCCGCGGGGGAGAGGAAGCCAGTTTTCTTGCAAAGAAAAAAATTCCTTTCGAAGTGGTTCCCGGAGTGAGTGCCGGCACCGGGGTCCCGGCCTATGCAGGCATTCCCGTGACCGACCGGCGGTTCGCCTCTCAAGTGACTTTTGTGACGGGCCACGAGGACCCGACGAAACCCGAATCCGAAGTGGATTGGAAGCGTCTTGCCTCGCTCAAGGGAACCCTTGTTTCTTTCATGGGAGTGAAGAATCTTTCGCGGATTGTGAAAGCGCTTATCGCAGGCGGCAAATCCGCCCGGACTCCGGCGGCGGTCGTAGAGTGGGGGACGTTGCCGGCCCAACGGACCGTAGTCGGTACCTTGAAGGATATTGTTAAAAAGACCCAGAAGGCAAAGCTCGAGTCCCCGGCCCTTGCGATTATCGGGGAGGTGGTGAAACTTCGCCGGAAACTCGCGTGGTTTGAGAAAAGGCCCCTTTGGGGAAAGACCGTGCTCGTGACCCGCGCGAGGAGCCAGGCCAGCGAACTGGTCCGAAAATTGAGCGAGCGGGGGGCCCAAATTGTGGAATATCCCACCATCGAAATTTTGCCTCCCTCCGATTGGCGGCCGATCGAGAAGGCCGTCAAAAGGCTCTCCCGGTTTGATTGGGTGATTTTTACGAGCGCCAACGGGGTCCAATTCTTTTTCGAGCGGATGGAACACCTCAAAAAAGATGCGCGGATTTTCGGGGGGCTGAAAGTGGCCGCCATCGGCGAGGCCACGGCCCAGGCCCTCCGGGAAAAGGGCATTCAGGCGGACCTTGTTCCGAGGGACTTCACGACCCTCGATTTGTTTAAAAGTCTGAAAAACGCAGGCCAAATCCGGGGACGGAAATTTCTCCTGGCCCGCGCGGACATCGCCCCTCCCGAGCTCAAAAACCTTCTCGAAAAAGAAGGGGGCCACGTTCTGGAAATCGAAGCCTACCGCACCCAGCCGGTCCAGGAGAGAAAAAAAGAAATTCTCGAATGGCTCCGGAAAGGCAGGATCGATTACGTCACTTTCACGAGTTCTTCCACCGTGAGGAATTTTTTTGCATCACTTCCTTTAAAATTCCGAAAAAAATCAAAAGCGGACCTGATCTCCATCGGCCCCGTCACAAGCCGGACCCTTCGGGAGTACGGACTGAAGCCGGCCCGGGAGGCCCGGGTTCACACCATCTCGGGGCTCGTGGATGCGGTGACGGGGAACGGATCGGGAAGATGACCGCCCCCTTCAAACTTCCGGTTCGCTGGGCGATCGGCCTCGCCCTTCTTGTTTTGACCTTGGGGGTTTTTTGGCGGACGGGCGGCCACGAATTTATCCTTTTGGACGACACGCTCTACGTCACTAAAAATCTCCGTACCCAGGCCGGTTTGAATTGGCAGAACCTCCTCTGGGCCTTCACCACTTATGACGCGAGCAACTGGCATCCCTTGACTTGGCTCTCGCACATGGCGGACTGCCAATTTTTCGGGCTCAACCCCTCGGGCCATCACCTGGTCAATGTGGTTTTTCATGCGGCCAACAGTTTTCTTCTTTTTCTCGTTTTAAGCCAGATGACGGGAGCGGATTACCCCAGCGCTTTTGTGGCCGCGCTTTTTGCCGTCCATCCGCTCCACGTGGAGTCCGTGGCCTGGGTTGCGGAACGCAAAGACGTCTTGAGCACTTTTTTCTGGTTCCTCACTATGGGCGCTTATGCCGGATATGTGAAACGGCAGAATTTTTTTCGCTATTTCCTGGTGATGCTCACCCTGGCGCTGGGTTTGATGGTCAAGCCGATGCTCGTGACCCTCCCTTTCGCGTTGCTTCTTTTGGACTACTGGCCCCTCAAGCGGCAGGGAAAATCTTTTTCCACTCTTCTCATCGAAAAAATTCCCCTGATCGGCCTTGCCCTCCTTTCGACTTTAATCACGTTCCAAGCCCAGACAAAGGCCATCACTCCTTTTCAGGAATTGCCGCTTGCCCGGCGCCTCGCGAATGCGCTGATGTCTTATTTGGCTTACCTTGTGAAGACCTTTTGGCCTCAAAAACTCGCCATTTTTTACCCCTATGCGGAAAACATCCGGCCTTTGGAAGAAATTGTCCTCGCATTTCTTCTCTTGGCCGGGATCACGGCGGCTGTAGGGATCGGGGCCCGGCGGTTTCGTTACCTGCCAGTGGGCTGGCTTTGGTACCTGGGCACCCTTGTGCCGGTGATCGGTTTGGTGCAGATCGGAGAACAGGCCATGGCGGACCGCTACACCTATCTTCCGCTCATCGGTATTTTTATGATCATCGCTTGGGGTGTCCCGGAGCTTCTCAAAGGCTGGCGTTATCACGTCCCCGTCCTTTCGGTTTCCGTGGTCCTCGTTATTTTTGTTCTCTCGGGGATGACCTGGCGGCAGTTGAGTTACTGGGAAAATGATTATAAACTGCTCCTTCACACCGTGAACGTTACCCCCAAGACGAATTATTTCGCCTATCAAAAGCTGGCCGAGGCCCTTGACCAAAGGGGCAGAAAGGAAGAGGCGGCCCAGCTTTACGAGGCCGTGGTGCAGATTAATCCCCGGTTGGTTCAGGCCCATAATAATCTGGGGGTGAAACGGGCCCGCGAGGGAAAATACGAGGAGGCCATTGAGCATTTCAAGAAGGCGCTCCCGGCCAATCCCAATCCCGAAGAGGTGCAAACCAATTTGGGAAACGCCTATGGCGCGTTGGGAAAACTGGAGGAGGCCGTCAAACATTATAATGAAGCCCTTCGCATCAAACCCGACTTTGCGGAGGCGCACAATAATTTAGGAGTTCTTTTGGCCAAGCAGGGAAAATTAAATGAAGCTTACGGACATTATCAAGAGGCATTACGGATTAACCCGAATTACGACGAGGCGCGGTCCAACCTGACCGCACTCCAAAATCAAGGAGTCCGTCAATGAAATTTCCTAATTTTCGGCCGAGACGGATGAGGCAGAGGGAAGCCCTCCGGAAACTCGTCCGGGAAACCCAACTCAATTTATCGACGCTCGTCATGCCTTATTTTGTCAAAGAGGGTTTTCAGGGAAAAGAACCCATCGAGGCCATGCCGGGACAATTTCGTTGGGGAAAAGAGACGCTCCTCGGAGAACTGGAAGAAATCCGGACACTCGGTCTTCAAAACATTCTTCTTTTCGGAATTCCCCTGGAAAAAGACGAGGGCGGGTCCGGGGCTTTTCATCCCCAGGGGGTGATTCAGGAAACAGTCCGCTCGATTAAGAAAAATTTTCCGGAGATTCTGGTCATGACGGATGTCTGCCTCTGCGCTTACACAAGCCACGGGCACTGCGGAATCTTAAAACAGGAAGAGATCGACAACGATTCTTCTCTGAAAATTCTGGCCAAGGCGGCACTTTCCCACGCGGAAGCCGGGGCCGACATCGTCGCCCCGAGCGACATGATGGACGGCCGCGTCCGCGCTATCCGCCGGGAATTGGACCGCGGGGGGTTTGAGTCCGTTCCGATCTTAAGCTATGCGGCAAAATACGCCTCGGCTTTTTACGGCCCCTTCCGTGAGGCCCTCCATTCCGCCCCGTCCTTTGGAGACCGCAAAAGTTATCAAATGGATCCGGCCAACCGGGAAGAAGCGCTCCGTGAAATTCAATTGGACATTCAGGAGGGCGCGGACATGGTCATGGTGAAACCGGCCTTGGCTTATCTTGACGTGATCCGCGAGGCCAAAGAGAAATTCAATTTTCCCATTGCCGCCTACAACGTGAGCGGGGAATACGCCATGGTGAAGGCAGCCGCTCAAGCGGGATGGCTTGATGAAAAAAAGGCCGTTTTTGAAGTTTTGACCTCCCTTCAAAGAGCAGGCGCCCAGACCATCGTGAGCTACCACGCAAAAGAGGTTTTTGAATGGGTAAAAGAGGGGTCGGAAACGGCCCTCAGAAAAGCAATAAATTGCTAGTTAATTTTATAATTAAAAAGGAAGAGTAATTTGAAGAAGCACGGTTTTGAGGGTATCTTTTACATAACGACTCAAGTAGGGGAGAGCAACTTTGGAGCAACAAAAAGGCCCATTTTCAATCCTCCTCATCGATTCCGACAAAGCGACCCACGCCTCTCTCCAAGAACATTTCGCACAAGAAGTTAAGCATCCCGTCTCCCTCGAAATCAGCACCGAGATTTCCGACGCCCTAAGAAAAATCAAGCAAAGGCGTTATCATCTGATCCTGGTCGGCGAATTTTCCGAGGAGGGGATTTCGGAACTTCTCAAAGGGATCAATCGCGAGAAGATTACCACCCCCCTTATTTTGCTGATCGATCCCGAAGCAGAAGGCCAGGCCCAGCAATTTTTGAGGTTCGGGGCAACGGATTACATCCTGAAAACCGAGGAAGAAATCAAAAAACTTCCCTTTCGTTTGAAGAGCATCTTCCGCAATTATGAACTCGAATCCTACCGCGTCGAACTGACCGAGCAGTTGGAGCTCCAAAATCGCAGGCTGCTCGAGGTCAATGAAAAATTAAGCCAGCTCTCAATCCGTGACGAAGTGACGGGCCTTTATAATCATCGTTACTTTCAGGAGCGCCTCGTCGAGGAATTTACCCGGGGCCTTCGTTACGGCCACCCCGTCTCGTTCATTCTTCTGGACTTGGATCAATTTCGCCAGATCAACGAAGACTTTGGTCACGCCGTAGGGGATGAGGTTTTGAGAGAGGTCGCCGCCCTCCTGGTCAAAGAGAGCCGGTTGAGTGACCTGATCAGCCGTTTTGGCGGGGAGGAATTCGCCATTCTTCTTCCGCATGTGGATTACAAGGGGGCGTTGGAGGTTGCGGAAAGGCTTCGGGAGGTTTTTGCGGAACATACTTTTCTCCGCGGCCCCCACCAAGCCCTTGTGACTGTCAGCATTGGCGTGTCGGCCTTCCCCGAGGATCATGTGAAACATGGAAGCGAACTTGTAGACCTCGCAGACCAGGCCCTTTTCCGCGCCAAGGCCGGCGGAAGAAACCGGGTTTTTCTCTACCGCGACCTCCTCCCCACTTTGAGCCAGGCCCTTCCCAATCTCAAGATCAACGAGGGCAAGGTGCTTGAATTTCAAAAGAGGCTTTCCGAGATCGCGGACACGGCACGGCGCGGATATATCGAGTCCTCGAAGGCGATGATCACCACCCTTGACGTCAAAGATCGGATGACCGCCGGACATTCGGCGCGCGTGGCGCGGCTCGGGCTGCAAGTCGCCGAAATTATGGGGATGCCCCTCGATGAAGCTGAAGTGGTCGAGCATGCGGGCCTTTTGCATGACATCGGGAAAATTTGTGTTTCCGATGAAATCCTGATCAAACCCGGACGCTTGACGATTGAGGAATACCAGACCATGAAACAGCACCCCTATTTCGGATACCGGATTTTAAAACCGATCAAATTTCTTCAACAGGAGGCCACTTTGGTTCTTTACCACCACGAGTGGTATAACGGGGAAGGGTATCCCTGCCGTCTGACGGCGCATGAAATTCCCCTCGGCGCGCGGATCGTGGCCCTGGTTGACTCTTATGATACAATGCGGCTTGCAGGAGAACGGTACAAGACGACGATGTCGGTCGAAGAGGCGACCAATGAACTTATTGCATGTGCCGGCACCCAGTTTGACCCCGAAGTCGTGCAGGCCTTTGTCCAGCTTCTCTTGGTCCGGAAGGAACTCGGGGCCGAGGGGTATAACAAAAAGCTCCTTAAACAGGCTGTCGAAGCCCATTCTCCTCATTAACAACCCATAACCCAAAAGTTACCCGGAAAATTCATGGGGATTGAACAGTTCCCGGAGATCGAGTCTTTTCAAAAGCTCCCCCGGCGTGTCATTGTCAAAGGCGCCAGCTCCCGTTATGACTCCAAAGAGGGGACGGAACTCCGGGGGATTGTGATCAATAATCTGGGACATACGATCCGCGACGTCTCCGTGAACCTCGTCGTTTTTGACGAGAAGGAAACCCCCCAATTCAGCACGAGCACCACCCCCGAGCCCTCCATCCTGCATCAGGGGTCGATCGGTTCTTTTGTCTTCCGTATTACGGATCATCCGGCCGAGATCAAAAATTATTACCTTTACACTTCCTGGAAATACGACGATCGGGAACATTGAAAAAAACCGCCCCTTCCCCCTCAGATTCAATTGACGCTCTTCTCCGCGAAGATCGGAAATTCGACTCCCCGCCCTCTTTTCAAAAAAAAGCCTGGATTAAAGACGAACAAATCTACGAAAAGGCCAAAAAAAATCTCGAAACTTATTGGGCCGAATGGGCCAAGGAACTTGATTGGTTCAAACCCTGGGACCGCGTGCTCGAATGGAGTCCTCCTTACGCAAAGTGGTTTGTGGGAGGAAAACTGAATGCGAGCGTCAACTGCGTTGACCGTCATTTAAAAACCCGCGCGAAAAAGTGCGCCATTCTCTGGGAAGGGGAGCCCGGCGATACGCGCTCGCTCACCTACGAAGAACTTTCCAAGGAAGTGAACCGGTGCGCCAATGTGTTGAAGGGACTCGGGGTGAGAAAAGGCGACCGCGTGGCACTTTATCTTCCCATGATTCCCGAACTGGCCACCGCCCTCCTCGCCTGCGCGCGGATCGGTGCGGTGCATTCCGTGGTTTTCGGAGGTTTCTCGGCCGAGGCCCTCCGCGACCGGATCAATGACGCCCAGGCAAAAGTTTTGATTACCGCGAACATGGGATGGAGACGCGGAAGCCCTGTTGCGCTCAAAGCCGCGGTCGATGAGGCGCTGAAAGAAACGCCTTCGATTGAAAAAGTCCTGGTCGTGAAACGCGGAGACCACCCCACCCAATTTAAGGCGGGCCGTGATTTTTGGTGGCATGAACTCGTCCAAAAAGTGAATTCCGTTTGCGAGCCGGAGAAAATGGATTCCGAAGACATGCTTTTCACTCTTTACACTTCCGGCACGACCGGTAAACCTAAAGGAATCGTCCACACGACCGGCGGTTATCTCACCGGTGTCTACGCCACCATGAAATGGGTCTTCGATCTCAAGGAAGAAGACATTTACTGGTGCACGGCCGACATCGGCTGGGTCACGGGGCACAGCTATATCGTCTATGGGCCCCTGGCGAACGGGGCCACGGTGGTGATGTACGAAGGCGCTCCAGACTGGCCCACGAAAGACCGGTTCTGGAAACTCGTCGAGAAATACCGCGTCACGATTTTTTACACGGCCCCCACCGCGATCCGCGCTTTTATGAAATGGGGAACGGAGTGGCCGAAGAAAGCCGATCTAAGTTCCCTCCGGCTTCTCGGAACGGTGGGGGAACCGATCAATCCCGAGGCTTGGATCTGGTACCACGAAAATATCGGCAGGTCGCGCTGTCCCGTTGTGGACACCTGGTGGCAGACGGAGACGGGGATGATCATGATCACCCCGCTTCCCGGAGTGACTACGCTGAAGCCAGGTTCCGCCGCAAAACCTTTTCCCGGAATTTCGGCGGAAATCCTGAATGAAAAGGGCGAGAAAATCGAGGTGGGGGGAGGTTATGTGGCCCTCACCCAACCCTGGCCCGCGATGCTCCGCGGGATTTTCAATGACCCGGAGCGTTATGAAAAACAATACTGGTCCAAGTGGAATGGGAAGGCCTATTTCACGGGGGACGGCGCCAAGCGGGATGAGGAGGGTTACTTTTGGTTTCTCGGCCGCGTGGATGACGTCTTGAATGTCGCAGGCCACCGTATCGGCACGATGGAAGTGGAAAGTGCCTTGGTGGACCATCCGGCCGTGGCCGAGGCCGCCGTGGTGGGGAAAGACCACGAAATCAAAGGCCAGGTCATCGCCGCTTTCGTCACTTTGAAAGAGGGGATCGAGGCCGGCCTTGAGATGGAATCCAAATTAAAAGAGCACGTCGTGAAAAAAATCGGCGCGATCGCGCGGCCCGAAAACATTATTTTCTCGGCCGATCTTCCGAAGACCCGTTCCGGAAAAATCATGCGCCGTCTCCTCCGGGACATCGCGGCAGGGAAGGCTCTTGGGGACACCACCACGCTCGCCGATCCGGCCGTTATTGACCGCCTCAAGCAGCAATATGAGGAAAAAGAGGAGTAAAACCCGCTAACATCCTCTAGCAATCCCGGCCGACCCTTAACACCTCCTTCGAGTCCAATTTCTAAAGGTTTGCTTTCTCCTTTCTGATCGGGTAAATTTTATTAAATTCTTTTCCCTTCAAGAGTTATAAAAACAAATGAGACTCTCAAAAAGAGATCGACTCGTCGCTTTTTTTATCACTTTCTTCTTTGCTTTTACAAACCTTATTCCCCCTGGTTTTTCCTCTGTTCTCTTCGATAATATCTCCGTTCCGGGTCTTGAGTTAAATCTTCCCGCCGAGCTCGGCAGGATAGAAGAGTCATACCTTCCGCCTTCTTCTGTTTCCGCGCCGTTTATTTTTCATATACAAACCGCGCACGGCGATGTCGGCATTCAAAAGAAAGTCAAAGAAATCCTCCGTTTCCTTCATGACACCCACAAAATTTCTCTGGTCTTTGCCGAAGGGGCCAGCGAAAAACTAAATCCCGAGCTGCTCCGTTTTTTTGACGATCCTTCCATGAATCAGAAAATGACCGACCGGCTCCTTGAAAAAGGACTCTACACCGGTGTCGATCTTTTCTTATCAGACGTCATTGCGAGCGAAGCGAAGCAATCTCCGGGATTGCTTCGTCCGGCCTTCGGCCGTCCTCGCAATGACGTTGAAGTCCTCGGGATCGAGGCGGCGTCAATTTACCGGGCCGCTTATGAAGCCTTTAAAAAAGTCCTCCGCAGCTCCGAAACCGTCAAAACCATTCTGACCCCTCTCGAACTGGAGCTGGACCGGCAGGCCTCTCGAGTTCTTTCAAAAGAAGAACTCCTTCTTTTAAAAAATTGGCAGAAATTTCAAAAACGGGAAATGACCTTTCTTGCCTATATCAATTTTATCCGGGACGCTGCCCAAAAAGATTTGAAACTGGATTTCGAAGATCCTTTTCTCCAGCTCGAATGGCCCCAACTTGTGCGCCTCGCCCGTCTTCAGGAATTTCAGAAAAATCTGGATCGGGAAAAATTGCAGAAAGAAAAAGAAAAGTTAGGAGCGCCGCTTCCTGATGACGAAATTGAGCAGGATCCGCGCCGTTTCTTTGAGCATTTCCTGGAAAAAGCCTCTCGCAAAGGATTCCGCTTCGAAGATTATCCCCATTTTACCCGCTGGATGGCGGTTCAGATCCTTGCCCACGAATTGGACGGCCGCCTCCTTTCCCTGGAGCTTGAAAAACTCTGGAATCAAATCACGGGCCAAATTAAAGATGAAAAAGCTCGAGAAATTATCCGCCGCCATGAAGAACTCTCTCTTTTAAAGAAACTTTTGAGTCTGGAGCTCACGCGTTCCGAATGGGAAGAAATTCGGAAGAACCCAACTTTACTCAAGTTGCCCGCGGACCTTCGCCCGTTCCTTAACTCTGCAAACCGTTTTTATCGGATCGTAAAACACCGAGAAAATATTTTCTTTGAAAAACTCTCCCGCGAAATGAAATCCCGCGGTGCAGACAAGGCCATTTTGGTGACCGGAGGTTTCCACACTTCGGGCCTCACCCAATTTTTCAAGGAAAAAGGGCTGGGCTATGCCGTCATCTCGCCCCGCGTCGAAGGCGAAGTGAGCCGCGAGCTTTACCGCGACACCATGCTGAAAGACTCCCACCTCGAAATCAAAGAAGTTCCTCAAACATTTTGGGCCAAAGACGCTCAAGTGGGGAGGAGGAGAGTTCAGATTGAAATTCAGACCGTCAAGGAAGCTTTTCAAGAAATTAAGGCAATAAAACCAATGTCAGCGTGGGACCATACCCCCTATGCCAAAGCTCTTTTGGAATGGGGACAAAAACAACCTTCCCGCGCCGAGGTGCGGAGCAAGACAGATTCCGATTTTGAGAGAAGCCAAAAAGAGGCGGTGATCGCGCTGTATGAGATTGAGGACCAAGGACACTTACGTTTGTTTGAACCCATCGCCGTTGCCTTAGCCGAAAAAATGGGGCTGACCGCCGAGAAGATCCGTGATGTGAGAGGAGCGAGCTTGCTCCATGAAGCAGGCCGGATAGGGATTAACTACAAACTCCGAAACGAATTCGTGGATTTTGCCAGGAAATATGATGTGCCGGTTTCAAGGGGCGAAATGGCTGAAGGCGGAAAATTTAGGGGGACCGCTCAAGAATTTATGGACTCCATTAAAAAGATCATCCGATCGAAACGTGGGCAGCTTCAAAAGGGTGCTGATAGAAGAATCTTTGAGGAATTTGAAAAAGAACGCAAGATCCTGTCCATCCTTGCCAATGGAAGTTTGTCCAAAAGCCTTCGAGAGACATTGGCCCGATTTATGACCCATGACGAAATAACGCTTCAAGTCACTGACGAACTCCTACTCGGAAATAAGATTCCCTTCCCTGTAACGGAAAAGATGCGGCAAATCCTTCGCGCCCGTGCCGACCTTGAAAAAACAGGTTCCATTTCCGTTTCGGGTTCCATTTTGAGAGCAGCATTAATTCTCCTTGTGACGGACCAGATTGCGCTCACCAATGAAGAGGAAAGGCGCCAAAGGACCCGCTTCAAAGACTGGACCCAACTTAGTTTTGTTGAAGGATTCAGGAACACCTTGGATGAGATCGACCAATTTGGGGTTGACCGATATCAAGATCAGCCTCACATTTTGAAGGCTGCCTATGAAGTGCGGAATGCCGCATGGGGTTTACTTCTTCAGTTACCTGATAATAAAGAACTTTTACCTGCGATCTTGAGCGCTCGAAAGGCGGCATCCATTGAGCCTTTGGAATGGGTTGCCCTTAAGATGAAAATTCGCCAACGCCGAAGACAACTCTCCCGCGCCGAGGTGCGGAGTGAGACCGATCTTTTTTTGGAAAAGCTTAACGGCTGGGGCGCGGAGGATTTGTTCAACGAAATCCGTAGGGCTCATGAGACAGGAGTGTGGCGGCATGTCTCCAAATATCCCGAGTGGGCCGGGCTTGAAACCCAGGAACCCAAAATCCGCGGGGCCGGAGTTTTGGTTTTGAGGAAAATCGGGGGGGAGTGGGCGGTGCTTCTCGGCCGTCAGACCCAGGGCCGTCAAAAGGGAAAGTATGTCGCGCCCTCCGGCCGCATCAATAGGCCCACTGATCCTCGTTTTGAAAAAGCGGCGGAGATCGAGGAACTCATCCGTCTCGGGATCGCAGGTGAAAATGACCGGCAGCCGGGCTCGGAATCCGTTCCGGCCGGCGCCTTGCGTGAGCTTTTTGAGGAAACAAGAATTGAGGGGCGCATCGCCGGACGTCTCGCCGAACGGTTCAACGCCGAGGAAAGACTCCTCATGACCTATTTCATCCATATCGATACGGGCTCCGCGGAATCCATTTTGGAGGCTGACGGGGAGCTTCAGGATTTCAGATGGATTCCTCTGCGGGTGATTTTTGAGGCGGAGGAAGGTAAGGCGGGGGACGCGGTCGCAGATTATTTAAAGAGCGATCTTGCGCCCGCCCTGCGGGGCAACGCCTTCAATCTCTTTAGAACTCTGCTTACAAACCTCGCCCGCTCCAAAGTGCGGGTTGAACCAAGCTTCAAAGAGAATGAAATCGGCATTATCTTCTCGAATCCTGCGGGAATTGGTTTGGAGTTTCCGAAACTTGCGCGGCAATTGTACGGCGCATCCGCCAGCGCCCGGGCGTTATACACTCACGTTGCCCAATCTTCCGGTCTCTCCATCGAGGAGCTTTTCCTTGCTGATTTTAATCGTGACAAGAATGATGCGCAGAAACTCTATTTTGCCACGTTCGCTTACACCTTGGCGCTTTACGAAGCCTTGAAGGAACGGATCGGGGACTTCAAACCCGCATCTTTGACCGGGAGCAGTTTGGGAATCCTGGCCGCTTTGGTCATTTCTAAGGCCGTCGGACTTGATGACATGATTCAGTACATCAAAGAAGCGGCCAAGCAGGTGAATGAAGGCCAAAAGAAAGTGGACTTTGCTCTTGTTCAAGTCTACGGAACGTCCATGGAACAATTGAAAAAGTTTTTAGACCCAGAGAGGACTCAGCTTTTTGAGGACGCGTCTCCCTTTCAGGTGATCCTGGCGGTGCTGCTGGACACGGACCTTAACGCTTTAAAGACACAACTTGAAAGGCAAAGCCGGAAAGTGGTGGTTCGGAGAGATCTTGAACTGAAGCCGCCGCACCATACTTTCTATCCAGAGGCCCAGGAACCCGTGGCGCAACTTGTGGACCGGCTCAATATCAGGGACCCCGAAATCCCAATCGTGAGTTCCGCTGACCCAGAAGGCGGAATCGTCCTGACGGCCGAGGAAATCCGGCGCGAACTTAGAGCCGCATTTTTCAAACCGGTCTATTGGGCTCCTGTAGTGGCGACAATGCGGTCGCAGCCCGGTCTCCAGGCCTTCCTCGAGATTGGGCCGGGCCATATCCTCACTACCCTCACCAATGGGATTGTGACGGATAAGAAAGTGATGACGATGAACGAGGCGGGGCGCGTCGAAGGTATTGCCCGGACGATCTCCCGCGCCGAGGTGCGGAGGGTAGGATTTAGTGGTGGGAATGCCTTTCGTGTCGACGCGCGTTCCAATCCAAGAACACAACCACTGCAAACACTACGGCAAGAAACGCCAACGCTCCATAAACCATCCAGGGATTACTCATGGGCGGGGAAGGGAATTAGTGGGAGTGACGGTGCTTTCGCTGTTCGAGAAAGAGAGAGACGCCGACCACCAAGGCGAGAGCGAGTAGAAATAGGCTCACCAGAACCAAAGCCACTTTATTCAAGCCCCCTTTCTTCGTTGATAGAAGGATACACCCAGAGACAGAGGAGGGCAACAGAGAAAAGAGTCAGAATAATGACGATTGCAGCAGTCCAATGGACAGCCGTGAAAAGTTTGGTTGCGATGAATCCTGCGATAAGGATTGAGGTGAAATTGGCAAACATGCTGGCCGCAAAGCGTCTCCTACCCGCTGTCCAAAAGTTAGGATTCGGTGTTGTGGTATTGAGTTCCATGACCAATCAATTTATCATAGTATTATTTAAAGTCAATAGTAAATTTTATATTAATTATAAATCCATGAGGCCTTCCAAGACGCCTCGAAGGCATGGCTTGAAGTTCATCCTCCCCTCCCGCGCCGAGGTGCGGGAACAAAAGAAAAAGCGGGACGAACGAAGCGTCAATGCGACGGATGTTTATGCTGTTCGTTTCGGCGGGAAAACCAAGAGAGGGTCAAAAGAAGAAGGATTAGGGATCCAAACAGGATCCACATGGCCAAGGCAGGATTTAGGGGATTCATTTTCGCCCTCCTTTTCGCCACCAAAAGGCGAGGCTAGCCAATACAAGATAAATGCTACACCCGGCAAGGAACGTTTTCCAGCTAAATCCCTTGAGGCTCAAAAAAGTTTCCAGAATCAAAGTCGCCGAAACAATATTGGCGCCGTTGACCAGAAGTTTTTCCCCGACGTCGAGCTGTTTAGGATTCAACACGGCATGAGCTCTCCCCTTCAATGGGGGGCCAGCTTAGTACGAAGGGCACCCCCAGTCAAGATAAAAAATCATATTTTTATTCCACATTACTCAATCCTAAACCGGTCTTCGTTGAAGTCCAAAGCCCGCGCCGAGGTGCGCACCCCAACCGAACGATACGCATACACCCATCACGGCTCCCCCGAACGATTTCCTGTTATTTTGGAACAGGTTTTAAGTCAAATGGGTCGCAAGAAAAGTGACATTGATACGATCCATAGCAGTGGGTTGGAGGGCCCCATCCTGTTCAACAGTCCCGACACCGATCTTTATTTCGTGAAAAGAGGAGAGGTGCTCACCTTTGAATTTTATTCTTCCCGTCGCGCCGAGGTGCGCCCGAATCTGATTGATTCGCGCACTCCTCCGTCCTTGGGCCAATCAGGCCCAAGGGCCGAGGTGAGGATGAACGCAAAGGAGGCGGAAAAGCTGGTGCGGCCGGATGAAACGAATCCCTTAACAATTTCTTCCGCTATTTTTTACGTTAACGTTCCGGGGACGACTGGCGGCAAGATCATTGAGGCTATTGAGCTATTGACGGGGAACACGGGCGCACCATTGAGACAAGTGGATATCAATGGAATCCCTGTTCCTTATCGATTGTTGGGCAGTACGCCGCTTTCCCAGAATCAGAAAATTCAAGTCTGGTTTGAACCCGTCTCTCTCACCGGGCAAATCAACAATCTCCTTAAATTGGGAAATTATGAGTGGGCCGTCAGGATTTTTAGAGATTTTTCGGACCAGGCCAAAACGCGGATTGATCCCACAGACACGCAGGACCTCAACACATTCCGCCAGGCTTTTATCATTTTGGTTCAATATTTCTCAAGGCGGCAGGGGGATCCGAAACTTAAAGATTCGGTTTCCCGATTCCATAAAGCGGTTCTGGAGTTTATGCAGGTTTGGCCGGACTCTTATTTTCAGCACCCCTTGATTAAAGGGAACGAAAAAAGCAAAGGTCTCGTGATCGCCGTCTCTCAATTCGCAAAGACCTTACGGCTGCTCGATCTTCACCGGGAAACCGTGCGTATTGCCAACTTATTTCATCATAAAGTCGGCGCTGAACCCAACCCATTCCTGTTTTCCAATATCATCCATGCTTATGACAGCTTGGCTGAACGGGCGGCAAAGGAAGGGCGCAAAAGCGAGAGTCTCACGGAATGGTTGAACAATCTCAAGGCCGTGACCGCGTTTCTTCCCGTTACTCAAGTCGATGAGAGTCTCCAGAAGGTGCTTGAGAAGACCGGACGTGTGACCGTGTTACGTGTCATTGAGATAGCCAACAACAAGAAGAAGCCGCAAAGATCGCGCGAAGCCGAGCTCGCTCTCTATAATTTTGTAAAGGCGGCCGGGCAATTCCGGGCCATTCATAAAGAAGTCGCTTCGCCCGATGCGACAGCGCTCGCGCAAGCGGTCAATGCGGTCGCGTGGCATTGGGTGGATCACGACCGGTTTGAGGTTGCCTTAGTCCCCGCCACCCTGGCTTATGATTTGGATCCGGAAAGTCCTTATGCCTTGGCTGTCCTTTCAGCCGTTGCAGCGGAGCAGGGACGGATCAGCGAGGCGAAAGAGTATTTAACAACGATTGAAGCTTTAAGGGACCGCGGCGCGCTCTCAAAAGATTTTGATACTGCAAAATTGGAAAGAAGGATCGGCATCGCGGAAAATAAAGCGGCTCACGGCAGGCTCGAGACCGACCGCTCTGACGAATTTCCGGCATCGCTCACTCCCGCCAAAGAGACTCCTGCTCCCCTTCCTACCCAGCCAAAAGCCAGGAAAGAGAAAAAAGAGGAACCTGTCAAAGAAACGGATTGGCAGGAAGTCGCGCGTCTTTTAGACCAACTTGTTGAAAATCACGCAAAACACCGCAAAGGGAAAATTAGGGACGAGCAATGGGCAGAGCTTCAAGGCGGCTATCAGGACCAGGTGGTGGCATTTTCTTTGCCGGAAGATTTAAACACATTGTTTTTCTCTCTCCTTTATGAAGACTCGCAAAATAAAGATCGAATCAAAGGACTGGAGCAGCAGATCCGTGCCCAAATTCCCCGCTCCGATGTGCGGATGAAGATGAGGGATCTTTTTCGGCCGAGGATGAAGCACGGGATCGAGGCCCTCCGCGAGGCCGACCGCATTTTAAAAAAAAGGAATGCCGTCGGGATCGTTATCGGGAGCATCGGCGAATACCTTTGGAACCGCTCTTTTGAGACCTCGGCCTCCTTCAATTCCGAAGATTTGGATGTGGCCGTGCTGACCCCGCGTTTTCAATTACAGAAGAGTTTTGAAGGCGGCATCGATTGGTGGCTTCCGGTGGATCGGAAAATCACGGTCCCCCATGGGCCGGCCCTCGTTCAGAAAGTCTTCACGCTCTTCGTCAATGGAAATGACATTTTTATAAGATCCGGCATCGGTACAGATTTGAACCGTGTTCTCGAGTTCCCGCCGGGGCTTTACCTCCCTCCCCGGCAATTTCTTGTGGATTTGACGCTTCACACCGCCTTGGCTTCGTTTGATCCGGAAATGATCCGTCCGGGAGTTCCTGAACGCTTCCGGGCCAGGATCAGCCGGCTCGTCAAAAAATCAGTCTCGCCGCTCTGGCGGAAAAATTTTGGAGCGGAGCGGGTCCTTGAAGAAGTCACACTCGTCCAAACCGAACCTTGGGACCGCTCCACGGTGCAAGCCATTTTGCGGCAGACCCGTTTTCAGGACCGGGGGATCCGCAATTACGAAGTGCTCCTCGCGGAAGAAATCAATCGTTCCAACCGCCGTTCCGAATTGAGGGCACAAAAAGATGTTCCGGAAACGGTCTTCACGGAAACCTTTGCCAGACTGTCCCGCGCGGAGGTACGGCCCCTACCGGCCAAATTGCGCAGGCTTGTTGGCGAGATCATCGGGGAGCGTAAACGAATCTACAACCTGACCCACGGCAAGTGGGCGCCGCCTACCGGCAAAACAAAAGATATCACCGTCTTGGGTTCTGCCCGGACCCCGGAAGCCCACCCTGATTTTGAATTTAACAGGCGCCTCGGGGCCGCCATCGGGAAAGCAGGATTTAATCTTCGCGATGGCGCCGCAGACAGGGGAGTCATGGAAGCCGTTTTCCAGGGATTCAACGAATCAAAAAAGGGAAAACGCCGCGCCCGCCCGACGCGGGGAATCCGCATTAAAGTGAGTTTTGAACAAAGCGCCAGCCGGTATGCGGAAATTGTGGAAAATTTTGAGCACTTTGCGACTCGAAAATGGGGACTTTTTGAATTCGTTTTTATGACTCTTTTTTCAAGAGGCGGTTACGGAACTTTGGATGAGTTTTTTGAAGCGCTCCACTGGGAACTACCTTTCTTGCTTTTGGAGCCCCCCGGAACGAAATTCTGGACACGCATTGTGGACACCTTCAATCAGAGCTGGAAAGAGGGAGGATTTGAGACACACATTCCCAGGAAGAGAATTCTCAATGACATTGATGCTGCCGTCCAATGGCTCGACAGGGAAAAAGAGCGGGATTTCATGAGTCCCTTTCGTCTGACGCGGGAGAAACTCAAGCAAGCCAACGGGGAGTTTGAGGAAGGGGTGAAAGAATTGTATCGTGCCGGGTCCTTTGACAAAAAAGTGGTGGTCTTTGCAGGCGAGCCCCGGGACGAAGCTCATTTGGACATTGCGGAAGCACTGGCCAGAAAGCTGGACGAACAAGGCGCCATTGTGAGGGTGGTGAGCCGCGGTCCTCTTTTGGAGCGTTTTCTAGCATCCTACCTTCAAGACGGCTGGAAATCGATCCCTCAAGCCGTTCTTTTCATTCCCGAAGGAGAAGAGCCCACAACTGGCGAGCGGGTGTTTAAAAAATTTGGAAAGGGTTTGCTTCTTCGGGACGCCTTGAATCACAAGGTGCTGCTCGGACTGGGGGCCGATCAATTCGTCATCTTTCCGGGTGAAAAAGAGACCATGACAATTACTTTTGATAATCTTCAGCTCAAACAAATCAGAATGCAGGAAGGGAAGGGCGGGCAAGCCCCTCTTTTGCTCTTCGGCCGTAACTTTTGGGGGCCGATCAAGGAAGTCCTCGTTAAGACAATGTACGAAAATGGCGACATCCCCTTTATTGGAGCGGAAGACATTGATTTGTTTGAGGTGCTCGACACTCTCCAGGAACTTGAGCGCCATCCTAATCTGCGCGCCGAACGAGCCGAGGTGCGGGCGGGCACAGTGCTCGATTTGAAGATTCTTAGAGGGGCGTTGGAAATGGTGGAGCGTTGGCAGAAAGAGGGACCGATGAGACGGTACAGTATCTATGCGGCTGAAGATTTTGAAGCAGCGCATCAGATCATCGAACGGACGGGCCTTGTTCCTGCGGGTAGTGAAAGCGCTGCGTCAAAGATTGCTCAAAAACTTAGGCAAGGTGATTTAAGAACAGGTTCGGGCGGAAGAGATGAGCAACTCATTGGGGAGGCTTTACAGCTGTTGAAAAATGCAATTCAGCAGCAGACATACGAGGCAGAAATTCGGGTTCCGGACTTGATGCAGGGAGGGAGGCCCCAGCAGTTGAAGGTGAATCTTCCTCGAGCTTATGCGGTTTATTCTAACGCCATTGAGCTTGAAGCATCCCTCAAAGACTTGGTCGGTGTAAGCCGACTTTCAGAATTTTTTGAAACCCTCCTCGAGCAAGGCTATGTTTTAAACACTCCGAACGAAATGAAGGAGATCAAAAAAAAGTCAGGATATTTGAGTCCGGATCAACTCTATGTTTATCCCGCTTTTGACGGCGTTCATAGGACGGTGGATTGGAATACCGTTTTTGTCCAATCTCCCCGATACCTGCCCGGTGCTCAACGCGAAGTGGTGTGGACCGTTGAACCTGTGGATATCCGGAGTCTCGGGATACAACCGCCAGCCCCCCGCTCTGTCGATAGTGTCCTGCCTTTGGACTACCAATATGAGGTGATGCGTAATCTTGCAACCTTCCGATTTTTCCACAGACCGGCACAGGAACAGAAAAATACTTGGGAAGTTTTCAATTATGCTGAACGATTTCGAAACAAACCCCGTGTTGCGCCTCCTGTTGCGGATCCTAAAATGGCAGACCTATTCCGATTCGTGAATGGCTATTTTGCAAAGCCCAATCCTCAATCGGAACTGATTCGATTAGCGAAGAAGATAGAGCGGGGGAGCCTCAATCCTGCGGATGCCGGAGATCAAATCCTGTTAGAAGGCGCCCGCATGATTTTAGAAGCCGAATTCGGCAATCAGTTCCATCGCGCCGAGGTGCGGAGGGATCAGCCTTTGGCGAGGGATTCGAGAGAGTCTTCCACCGCGGTGAGGCGTTCTTCAACACCCGTCAGTCGGGTCTCAACTCGTTCCATTCGGTCTGAAAGACCATGGACTTCTTCGGCAATCACGGATATGTCATTACGGAATGATTCCACAAGCGTACCCACTTCAGTCGCCGAAAATGTTCGATCGTCTTTGCGCGGTCCCTTAGACATCGTATCTTCTCCAAGAGAAGGGACCCTACCACAGGGAGAAGGATTTGTCAATATAAAAAATAAATATTCAAAATTTATATATCAGGCAAAGATCCGAGAGGAAATAAAGCGGCTTTCGGGTGAGGAAATCCGGCCCGAGACGGCGTTTGAACTCGGAAAAGCGGTCGGCGCGTTTAATCCCAAATATTCCCGCGAAGTCCTTCTGGCCATGCTCCGGGCGCTTCGCATGTCTTATCGCCGGATCTCACAGGAACTCATTCCGGTTTATCTCCGGGAAATCATGGATTCTTTCCGCGCAAAGGGGATTTCCCTCGAACGGCGAAAAAAAGAAATCGGCGCCGAAATTCTGATGTACGACCATGTGCCCACGGAGCCGGAAATGGCCGCCCTTGTTTTCTCACTCGCCCTGAATTCCACAAGCGGGATTCCGGCCGAGGTCATTATCTTTTCCGAGGAGGCCCTGTCCGCCGAGGCGTTGGAAAGCCTCGCGCAGTACGAAACGCGCCTTAAAGGGATCAAAGACATTGAAGGGAAAACGCTCGAAGTGAATTTCTTCCACCATAACCAACCCCGTGTCATCGCAAATCACCTCCAGAAAATAAGTTCTCAGCTCGTTGCAAAGCTTGCGCCGCGGGTTGCAGAGCAATACGGTCAGACCTCCATAGAAAACCGCCAAGCGGTGCGGAGCCACATCGTCGTCACATTAAACCAGGATTTCGCCCGGCGGCTCGAACGGGAAGACCCCCTCCTCCTTTACCCCCTTTACGGGATGAAGCAGGTGCATTATGAAGCGCCCAAGTCGCCTTCTTATTATTCGGCCCTCCAGTCCGCCGCGGTCTCCCTCGCCCAAAAGGACTACGAGGCCCTCGGGGAGCTCGACCGGCTCGTGCTCGAGCGCCATACCCCCTTCCTTTATACCTCGCGCTATGACCGGATCCCTGAAAACTGGCACGCTGCCTGGCTCTTGGCCGAGGCCAAGATCAGCGAGATGTTCCGCCAGGCCGCGTAACTTTTCTTCCCTTCTTGTGATCCGACCTCTCATTGGATAGAATGACATACCTATTGATATTCCGATGACTCTTGATGAACTTCTTGATATTTTTTGGAAGGAATTTAAAGAAGCCGGCGTCCCTTTTTTGCTGATCGGCGGATTAGCCGTTAACTGTTACAAGCAAGAAAAACGGGTCACGATAGACGTTGATTTTCTAACCACCGAGGAAAATTTTGACAAGGTTCTATCTCAGTTAGAAAAGAAGCGGTGCCGGCAAATTTCCCGAAATAAACTTTTTGCTAAAATGAGAACTTCGGAATCTCCTTTTGATGTGGACGTTGTATTTGTGGACCCGGAATCTTTTCAAGGTCTTTTTGAGGAAGCGAGGGAGTTTGAAATTAAGGGAATAAAATTCAAAATCCCTTCCCTTGAACATTTGATTGCACTTAAGCTTCACGCAGCCAAGCAAGACTTGGTGGGTCGAGATTATCGGGATTTGAGCGATATCCTTGCTTTAATGCGAGAAAACCGGATGGACCCGCGAACACCTCAATTTCTCGATTTGTGTTTGAAGTTTGGAAACGAGAGTCTCTATCAAATGATTCTTCAGGCCTCTGAAAAATGGAGATAAAAAATGGACACATTGAAATTTCCCGATTTTTCTAAAGAGCCCCCACTTCCGCCCCCAGTGATTTCAATGGATGAGTATGTGGAATTCTGCGAGTATTATGTGAGGAACCTAGTTGATCGCAAAACTTACGAAAGAGAGCAGCAACGTTCCACGATCAAAGTTCCTTTTCGATTGAAATAGTTTTCCCATCCCGTTACTTCCTTTGAAACCAAACACCTTATTCCAAGAAGCGTTAAAGCACATTCCCTCCGGCGTCAACTCGCCCGTGCGGGCGTTCCGCGCCGTAGGGGGCACCCCTCTTTTCATGGAGAGGGGAAGCGGGCCCTATGTTTATGATGCGGCAGGGAAGCGCTATCTTGATTTCTGCCTCTCCTGGGGACCTCTCATTTTCGGCCACGCCCCCAAAGGCCTCCTTCGCGCAATCCAAAAAAAAGCGGAATGGGGGACCAGTTTCGGCGCGCCCACGGAAAATGAAGTGGCCCTTGCGAAACTCATCAAAAAAGCCTTCCCGTCGATTGAAAAAGTGAGGCTCGTTTCTTCGGGGACCGAAGCCGTGATGAGCCTCATCCGGCTTGCGCGCGGTGTGACCGGCCGGAAAAAAATCCTCAAAATCGAGGGCGGCTACCACGGCCATGTGGATTCACTCCTTGTGAAAACAGGTTCCGGCGGGGCGACCTTCGGCCGGCCGGATTCTTTGGGAGTGCCGGAAGAATTCGCCCAACTGACCCTCTCCCTTCCTTTTAATGACTCGGAGGCGCTCCGCCGGGTTTTCCGGAAAGAGGGAAAAAATATCGCCGCTTTGATCCTCGAACCCGTGCCGGCCAATATGGGCGTGGTGTTGCCGAAGCCGGGTTATTTGGAAGAGGCGAGAAGCCTGACGCGAAAATACGGCGTCCAACTGATCTTTGACGAAGTCATCACGGGGTTTCGTCTGGGTTTCGGGGGAGCGCAGGAAAGGTTCGGGATTCACGCGGATTTGACCGCGCTCGGAAAAGTGCTGGGGGGAGGGCTTCCCCTGGCCGCTTTCGGCGGAAAGGCAAAAACCATGAATGAACTTGCTCCCGAAGGGGGAGTTTATCAGGCGGGCACTCTTTCAGGGAACCCCCTTGCCACCTCCGCCGCTTTGTGGATGCTCGAAAGGCTTTCCCCCGGAATTTATAGTCAACTCGAAATCAAATCCGAGGAATTTTACGAGGAGCTCCGGAGCCGGATTCAGTATTTCGGCTGGCCCCTCGAGCTCAACGCCATCGGCTCCATGTTCACCCTTTTTTTTAGGCCCTCACCCCCACCCTCTCCCCCCAAAAGGGGGAGAGGGAAGGGTGAGGGGGTGATTGACTTTGCCTCCGCTAAGCAGTCTGACACCAAGCGATACGCCAAATTTTTCCATGGTTGTCTCGCAGAAAGCGTTTACCTTGCGCCGTCTCAATTTGAGGCCAACTTCATTTCCACCGAACACTCGGCCAAGGACCTGGCCCGGGCGGTCCCCATCTTCGAGCGTGTCCTTCGGAAGATTTTTTGATATCATATCTCCCCCCATGAAACAGGCGATTGGCCTTGAGGAAATTTACGCACCGATCGAGAAAAAACTCGCCCGCATTTCCGAGGCGATTTTCGACGTCCTCTCCACCCCCAATGAGCTGGCGCGGGACGTCATCCGCCATTTTTTCTCCCGTCAGGGGAAATACCTCCGCCCGGCGCTCACTTTATTCGGCGCCTCCATTGAAAATGACGAATTTAGAGCCGAGCCGGAGAAGTTGGTCCGCCTCGCCGCCGCCTTCGAGGTCTTTCACTCCGCGACCCTGATCCACGATGACATTATTGATTCCGCTTATATCCGGCGGAGCATCCCCACGGTCAATGCCCAATGGAACTCCCAGGTGGCGGTCCTCGTGGGGGACTACCTGCATGACAAGGCGATCGGGGCGATTTTCAGCGTGGAGAACCCGCGCGTCATCTCCCTCTTTCTTAAGACGGCGGGAATCGTCTGCGACGGAGAAATCCAGGAACTTCACGAGAAAAATAATTTCAATCTGAAACCCGAGCAATATTTCGAAATCATCGGCAAAAAAACCGCCTCCCTCATTGCCTGTTCCATTGAATCAGGAGGGATTTTGGCGGGGCTTCCCCCTGAAAAAGTGGCCGCGCTCAAGCGCTTCGGCTGGGCCTTCGGGATGGCTTTCCAAATTGTGGACGATTGTCTTGATTTCGCGGGCGAGCAGCATGAATTCGGCAAGACCCTCGGCGCCGATTGCGAAGCGGGCGTCCTCACCCTTCCTTTGATCCGCCTGATTGAGCTCGTTGATGAACCCACAAAAAGCGAAGTCTTTAAAATTTTCAAATCCGGTTCCGAGGAATTCAGCCGCCTGAAAGACCTCCTCACCGAATACGGTGCCCTGGATTACGCCGTGGCGGAAGCCCGCAATTTCGTCGAGAAAGCGCGCCTTGAGCTTTCCATTTTTCCGGAAACCTGGGTCCGCCGCAATCTCTCGCGCCTCCTCGATTATGTCATCGAGCGGAACCGCTAATGCATGTTGTATCTCGTTTCCACCCCCATCGGAAACCTTAAAGACATCACCCTCCGGGCCCTTGAGATTTTGAAGTCCGCCGACGTCATTCTCTCGGAAGACACGCGCCGGACGGGAACGCTTCTTAAACATTACGAAATCGAGCCCCCCCGGATTCTTTCCTTTCATGAGCATTCCGGGCCGGGGCGCGTGCGCGAGATTCTTTCCTTATTAAAGGAGGGAAAAACCGCGGCCCTGGTTTCGGACAGCGGCACGCCCCTCATTTCCGATCCTGGTTTTCCTTTGGTGCGTGAAGCCATCCGCGAAGGGATCAAAGTGGAATCGATCCCGGGGCCCACGGCCCTTGCCGCCGCGCTTGCCGCTAGCGGGCTTCCGACGGAACGTTTCACTTTTACCGGGTTTCTCTCTCCCAAATCCGCAAGACGGAGGAGAGAGTTGGAAGAGCTCGCGGGTCTCGAACACTCGCTTATTTTTTTCGAATCTCCCCACCGGGTGGCTGCCCTTCTTCAGGATATGGCGGAAATTTTAGGGGACCGGGAGGCCGCCGTTTGCCGGGAACTTACGAAAAAATTTGAGGAAATTATTCGGGGGACACTCGCCGGGCTTGCCCAAAAACTTTCAAAGCATAAAATCCTGGGGGAGATCGTGATTGTGGTGTCGGGAAAAGGAAGAAAGAGGGTATGGGAGCAAAACTGAAACGGATCGCCGTTTTCGTCTCGGGAAACGGGACCAACATGGAGAATCTTCTCCAGAGGATCCAGGAAGGCCGGCTCAAAGCCGAGGCCGCGCTCGTGGTCAGCGATAACGAGCGGGCCTACGCCCTCCGCCGCGCCGAGAAATATAATGTGGAATGCGTGGTGGTGGAGCGTAAAAGATTTGATTCGAAAGAGGCCTTTGAGGCGGAAATCCGGAGGCACCTTGACCGTAAGAAAGTCGATTTCATTGTCCTGGCGGGCTTCATGCGGATCCTAAGTCCTTCGTTTGTGAAGGCCTATGCGGGACGCATCATCAATATCCACCCCGCGCTCCTTCCGAAGTTTCCGGGCGCCCAGGCCATCAAGGATGCCTGGGAGGCCAAGGCGCCGGTCACCGGGGTGACGGTCCACTTTGTCGACGAAGGGGTGGATACGGGGCCTGCGATCCTTCAGCGTGAAGTGAAAATCAACCCCGCGGACACCCTCGAAATTTTGGAGAAAAAAGTCCACGAAGCCGAATACGAAATTTACCCCAAGGCCCTTCAGCTTGTCCTTGAAGGCAGGGTGAAATTGAAGTAAATTACTCGCCTCGATGTCGACCGAGATCGCATCCCTTCATGCCCGTGAAATTCTGGACTCCCGCGGCAATCCCACCGTGGAGGTCGAAGTCCGCCTGAAAGGCGGGGCCCGCGGCCGGGCGGCCGTCCCGAGCGGCGCTTCGGCCGGCCAGCATGAGGCGATCGAGCTCCGCGACGGCGACGCCAGGCGCTACCTCGGAAAGGGCGTCCTGAAGGCCGTCAAAAACGTCAACGAAATCATCCAGAAAAAAATCATCGGTTTTGACGCCGCGAAACAAGTCGAGCTTGACGAGGCGCTCATCAAGCTGGACGGCACGGAAAATAAATCCAAGCTCGGTGCCAACGCGATCCTCGGCGTTTCCCTGGCCGCGGCCCACGCGGCAAGCTCTGCAAAAAATCTTCCGCTTTACCGCTATCTGGGCGGGTCCCGGGCCAACCTCCTTCCCGTTCCCATGATGAATATCGTGAACGGGGGCCGCCACGCGGACAACAATGTGGACTTGCAGGAATTCATGATCATGCCCTTCGGGGCCGGGACTTTTTCCGAGGCCCTGCGGATGGGAGCGGAGGTTTTCCACCATTTGAAGTCCATCCTTCATAAAAAGGGCCTCAATACGGCCGTGGGGGACGAAGGGGGGTTTGCCCCGAACGTCCGTTCGAATGAAGAGGCGATCGAGGTGATTCTGGAAGCCGTCCAGAAAGCAGGCTACCGGCAGGGGGCGGACATCAAGCTCGCCCTGGATGCCGCGGCCAGCGAATTCTATGAAGAAGGGTTTTATTGGCTTGAGGCAGAAAAGAAACCCAGGAAAACTGCCGATGAATTAATTGGTCTATACGAATCCTGGGCCAAGAAATACCCGCTTTTTTCCATTGAGGACGGGGTGGCGGAGGACGACTGGAAGGCGTGGAAACGCCTCACGGAAAGGCTCGGCAAAAAAATTCAGCTGGTGGGGGACGATCTTTTTGTGACGAACACAAAACGCATTGAGCGGGGCATCCGCGAGAAGGCGGCCAATTCGGTGTTGATCAAAGTCAATCAAATCGGGACGCTCACGGAAACGATCCGCGCCGTGAAGCTCGCCCACGGGAACCATTACACGGCCGTCATGAGCCACCGTTCGGGCGAGACCGAGGACACCACGATTGCCGATCTCGCCGTCGCTCTCCGCACCGGGCAGATCAAGACCGGCTCCGCTTCGAGGACCGACCGCATTTGCAAATACAACCAGCTTCTCCGCATCGAAGAGGAGCTCGGCCGTGAAGCCGTCTACGCGGCGGGCGAACTGAAGAAATCCGAGGCCAAAGAACGTGTTCCGTCAGAAGTCTAAAAAGAAAGAAGTCAAAAAACGTTTCATTTTCCTCTGGGTGGCTTTTATTCTTCTGATTGCGGGCGCTTTTGTTTACCTTCCCGGGTTTTCCCGCTTCCATGAACTGGATCAGGAGGAGAACAAACTCGATAAACAGCTGGGCGAGATTCACACTCAAATCGAGGCCCTGCAGGAAGAGAGAAATCTTCTTCAAAATGACCTGGAGTACCTCGAAAAAGTGATCCGCGAAGAGCTGGGTCTCGTGAAACCCGGCGAAATCATCTACAAGCTCGTCCCCGAAAAGAAGCCCACGCCCCAGCCCGTTCCCCCTCCCGCCCAAAAGAGCTCTTAACCGGCTTTCCGCGCGGGTTGCAATTTGGTCGGTTTCCCCCTACAATAATAAAGTTTTACCTACGACGCGGGGTGGAGCAGTCCGGTAGCTCGTTGGGCTCATAACCCAAAGGTCGTTGGTTCAAATCCAACCCCCGCTACCATTTCTAAAACGGCCAGGCCAATCGCTTGGCCGTTTGTCCGGAAATGGTTGCGGTACCTGTGCCACTCGTACAGGTGCCGCTACCATATAACGCAAGAAGCCACAGTCAGTTACGACTGTGGCTTTTTTGCTTTATAGGGGTAAAATACCCACCGAGGGCGATTTTAAATTAGACTATGACCTGCGTAACATTTGTGATCAGTTTCTTAAAAAGCGAGGTTTTCTGGCTGGCGTTGGGCAGCCTAGGAAGCATAGGCGTAGCGTTCCTGGCTTTATACCCCCTCCTCCGACAAATTAAGCATCGCCGATTAATTTTCGATCATGCCGTTCATGTGCTTGTTAATCCAGTTGGCAATTTTTATATCCATAATTTTTTTGATGAACCTATTTTAATAAAGAGAATTTATCAAAAAAGAGTGGCCGGTTCAGACATCGGAATAAAAGAAGATGAAACTGCCAAACCTTTGAGAATAAGATTAACCAACGATCTTCCTTACCACGATGGAAAGCGCACAATATGTTTAAAGGACTTATTCGTAGATAAGAAATGGGAAGTCGTTTTTGACCAGATTCGGCCTATCGCTCCAAATTCAAACACAACACTCGAAACAAGTTTAACTCATGTCGGGGAGCACGAAAAAGAAGCGATTTGGTTTGTTGGAACAACTATTGAATATAGCACAGTAAATGGAAGTAAAAATCAAAAAATTACCGTTTTCCATCGTTTTTCTAAAACGCTCGACCCTACCTTGGAATGGATTCAGTTTGAACTGAGAGCGGGTGCCCCCTCAGATGAAATCATCTTAAATGATTTAGGTAAAGAAAAATCAAAAAAGCTTATTGGAAGCAAAAGGCACTTGTTCGGAGCCCTTCTTTCCATAATCGGAACTTTCATACTTTTCTCACCGAATCACCCCAGGATTCATAATTTGTACGATCAGACTTTTTTTAAACCTATCACCGAAGTCATGAATGCCCTTAGTAATTTTAATTTTGAGCCTTCAAGCAATGATCTTAAGCAAAAGGTTAAAACATTGAATCGTGGAGATGCGGGTTTTCAGTGTATTTTAAAAATCTTAAGAGAGGGAAATTTTAACAGATTGAAAGATGTATCGAATCAAAATATTGTGAAAATAACCAATAAAAGAGTCTATGAGTATAAAGAAAATAGTGGTGAATCATTGGGGCTATTGAACGTTATCCATGTCTATGATGAAAAAAATGGCTCCAAACCGTATGCGTTGATAACAACAGAAAATGATTTAAAGCTGGCTGTTGAAATCCACAAGAACCGATGGATAAATTTTATCGGAACTTTTTTAATAGTGATAGGGATTGCTTGGCCCTATGTATGGCAAGCGGGAGTTTTTTTTAAAGATAACATTGCCAAGGGCGCGGGATAAAGAGAGATCGAGAGGCGTTACCCACAGTGCCAGGCAACGTTTTTCTAAAAAGGGTGCTTTGCGCTTCTTTTAACGTGAGACAGTTTGGTTGTAGAGATTTTCGGGGTATAATTATTCTGGTTTTTGAATTGTGACCGCCCCGATGGTATCACCTGTGGTAGCGAGTAAAAGGCTAAAAGAGTCTTTCGTATCAACTTTTGCAACAGCGCACATAATATCTCGATACCACCCTTCCGGTAAAAGCCCCTCAAAGAAACTGAAAAGTCTTTCTGATTCGTAAGGTTCCGGGCGCAAAGGGATTGAAACAGAAATCGGTTTGCCGCCGTTCTGCAAATAATCCGGATCGTAGGCAAACCGGATCTCATAACGATAGTTTAACTATAAATTCATCCAGAACTTACCAATAATTGGGCAGTAGTCCAAAACAAGAGGTTATATTATGCTAGTTATTGTTATTGCTGAAATTAGTAACTATTAAAGTCCTTGATGTAAACTAATTTTAAATATAGTATGCATCTAGCAAAAGGAGAGTTACTGACTTTATGACAATAGAAATTGGTAAGCTGATTAAACAACCTCAGGGTTTCACAGCCTTTATACCTGCCGCTTTCCCGCCAAAAGGTGTTTTTAATTTATCTCAACAAACGCTTATTCAAGCAGCCGAAGCTGACCGGCTCGTTGGGAAATTAGACGGCATCACTCATACTTTACCGGATGTCGATTTTTTTCTCCGCATGTTTGTAACAAAAGATGCCGCCTCTTCCTCGCAAATCGAAGGCACAAAAGCCACCATGCTGGACGCTATTGAAAAAAAGGCTGGCGTTGCGATGCATGAGACAGACGCGGACGACATTTTATTTTATATCAAAGCCTTGAATTACGGCACAAAGCGGCTGAATAACTTTCCGCTTTCATTGCGAATCATTCGTGAAGTCCACTCGCAACTTATGGCAGGTGCCCGCGCGACTCATTTTGCAGATCCGGGAGAATTCAGGACCTCGCAAAATTGGATTGGTGGAACATCGCCGGCTAATGCTCTTTTTGTCCCACCGCCTGTTTATGAAATGCAGCGTGCGTTGGGAGAATTCGAAAAGTTTTTGCACGACGAAGAAAAAACGCTTCCTTTAATCCATATAGCGTTAATGCATGCCCAATTTGAAACCATCCATCCTTTTCTAGATGGAAACGGAAGAACCGGAAGGCTTTTAATTACAATGCTCTTATGCCATCGGAACCTTTTAGAGCGTCCGGTTTTATTCTTGTCATCTTTTTTTAAAAAACACAGAAAAGTTTATTATGAGCGCCTCAATGGATATCACGAAGGCAAAACAGAAGAATGGGTTGGATTTTTCCTTGAGGGTGTCATTTCTACAGCGAATGACGCCATCCGGACTTCTAAAGAAATAAGAAAACTTCGAGATGATGATATGGCAAAAATCCAAGCGTTAGCCAGAAGAGAATCCGAAAGTGGCGTAGTTGTCTTATCGCATCTTTTTGCCGAACCCGTTGTTACTACAAGAAAAATTATGGAATGGACAAAATTTACCCGTGCCGGTGCTCAAAAAGTAATTGACCGGTTTGTGAATATGAAGATCCTCCAACCGCGGGAGGAAAAAGGCACTTATGACCGGGCATACAAATACAATAGTTATCTAAATATTTTTTTGAAATAGGAACCAGTACATTGAACCTGCAGTAAATTACAGATTCGGCAATTTGATCCAAATAAAATGTACTTTGGACGTTTAAACTGGATTTGTTGAAATCGAGAGGCGTTACCCACAGTGCCAGGCAACGTTTTTCTAAAAAGGGTGCCGCCACCAATAACCGGAAAAGCCGCAATCATTTACGACTGTGGCTTTTTTGTTTTATACTGTAACAAATAGGAGGAATCCCGAATGAAAGTGTTCAAGCCCCTTCTCGTCACCCTGCTTTTTCTCATCCCGGCCTTCGCAGGAAGCGTTCCCGTTTCCGACGCTCATGAGCCCACCCCGGCGGAAATCCAGAACTTGAAGGACGCCGCGGCGGCCCTCAAAGACTCCAATCCTGATTTGAGCGTAAAACTTGCCAATTATGTGGATCAGGCGAGCGGAGGAGGGGAATGGGAAGAGGCGGCCGATATCCAATGGGTCCGTGAGGCGGCCGTGATTTTGAAACTCTCCAATCCCCGGCTTTCCGCGGCCCTGACCGTATTTGCCCAAAAAGAAACCGCCGAAATGGCTGAGGCGGGTTACTAGTTTTGAAGAAACTCCGGGCCGTTTTAACAATTCTTTTTTCCCTCACTTTTTCTTTTTCCGCTTTTGCGGAGCCGGTGCGACTGGGGTCCTCCATGCGGGTCCCGCGGGCGGGCGAGAGAGATAAAACGCCTCCTTTTTATTTGGGAGTTTTGGTCGGGGCCGACCCCGTTCGGTGGGGGGACTTGCGGGGGACCGAGGGGGAGGCCGGGATTCAGGCCATCTGTTCCGACCTGAAGATCCAGGGAATGAATGCCGTCTGGGTTTCCGGTTTTGACGGATGGAATGCGGGCGCGACGCAGATGCCCCTCTGGCTCGATGCCGCCCGCGGAAACGGCCTGAAAGTCGTCTTTCAAGGGAGCGGCGGTTCTTTTGCCCTTAAGACCGGAGTGCCGAGAATCCAAATTGTGCTCCACCTGCGGAGAGAAGTCCTCTCCACCTGGCGTTCCGTGGCAGAACAATTCGGGACCCACCCGGCCCTTTTGGCTTATGTGCCCGTCCAAGAAGTGTTGGACAATGTCGAAAGGGGAGAGAAGCACACCCTTTGGGCGCTTGTCAGAGTGGCAGAGGTGGTATCCGCCATAGACGCGGTCCATCCGGTGATTACGGTCTACAACCCTTCTCAAGAAGCCGTGGCCGATGCCGAAATCGCACTTCGCGGAAAATCGATGGGGGCCGTTGTGGTCACTCTTCATGTTTTTAGATATTCGCAGGAATGGGTAGACTCCCAGACTCCCGATCAATCGCCTCTTGAAGCCACGCGTGAATATTTGGACGGTGTTTCCCGTTTTGTGGCATTGGGCCGGTCGGCAGGAGTGCCGGCCTGGATCATCGGCCAGGCGCACGAATCCGTTTTATTCAGCAGAGAATTGGGTGAGCGGCCCGGCGCCCGGATGCCGACGAAAGCCGAAATGAGTTTCCAAATCTGGGGCGCGATCTTGAACGGAGCCAAAGGGATTTTCTTCTTCTCCTATCAATCTTTTCAGCCGCCTCCCCTCGATGCGCAAGGGGCTCTCGATCAGTGGGAAACGAGTACCGGAATGTGGACGCTTAAAGGAGACCCCACGACCGCTTATGAGGGGGCCATGGAAATGGCCGGCCGGCTCCGTCCCCATCTTCCTTTATTGGGCCGGCTCACGATGGAGACCAAGGCCATTGAGCTGGATCCTTCTCCGATCCTGGCCGCCCGTTTTCGCGATTCCCTTGACCGGACTAAATATGTCGTCCTTTTAAACCGGGATGTAACGCAACCCCACACCCTCAAAGAACTCACCACCAAGCTTGGAAAATTTACGGAACCGGTCACCCTGGCTCCGGGGGACGGGGCCATTTTCCGTTTCAAGCTTCAAGAAGGCATTCTCGAACCCTTCTTCCCCGCCCCTTCCCAGAAGAGTTAGATAACTTCAATAATTTCAAGGGGTTATAAAATATCCAGCTTGCCGGGGTTAAAGCTCCGTTTAAGTTCCTGCATAAAGGCCGATAATTATAGCAATCATTCACTATCCAAAAAGGAGGATAAGCCAATGAAAAAAGTATTGGGGAGTTTACTCATTCTCGCTGTGATGCTTACCCCGGCTCTCGCTTTTGCCGCGAGCCCATGGACGGAAAAGGCAACCTATTCCGAAAGAGTGGGCGCCAAACTCGAATTTGGCGTGAAGAACACACTCTTAGGGTGGGTGGATCTTTTCTATGAACCCAACAAAGCGATCACCGACAAAGGGAATGTCTGGGGAGGTCTTGGAAAAGGCATTGTTGATTCACTCATCAACACAGCCGGAGGCGCCGTTCATGCGGTGACCTTCCTTATTCCCGTAGATCTGCCTCTTCCCGATAACGGGGTTGATCTAGGGGAATCAGGCGGAGGTTCTGCCTAAGCGTTTTCCCAAGAGTCGTAAGAGTCTATTAAGACGAATAGCCATCGGTAATTTACGCCGATGGCTATTTGTTTTTAGACCTCCCTTGCGATATAATATCTCCCCTTAATTAAGGAGGTTCATTATGCGTTCCCGGGTCCTCGTGGTTTTTCTTCTGTGCATTTTCTCTTTCCTTCCTGCCCTTCACGCCGCTCACTACACTCTTGATGCGGACCACACCACGGTTTCCTTCAAAATCCGCCACATCCTCTCGTGGGTCCAGGGGAATTTCAGAGAGTTTCAGGGCAGTTTCGAATACGACCCCGAAGCACCCGATACTTGGAAAGTGGAGGCCACCATCCAGGCGGCCAGCATTGATACCCGCGTAACGCAGCGGGACAACCACCTGCGTTCCAAGGATTTTCTGGAAGTCGAGACTTACCCCGCGATTATCTTCAAAAGTACGGGAGTCAAGGACATGACTCCTTCAAGCGCCACATTGGAGGGGCTTTTAACGATTCACGGGGTCGAAAAACCGGTGGCCCTCAACCTGCAAATCCACGGCGTGGCCAAAGACCCCTGGGGAAACACCCGGTCTGCTTTCACGGCCACGACCACCATCAACCGCAAAGACTTTGGGCTTACTTGGAATGAGGTTCTTGAAACGGGACAAGTGTTGGTGGGAGAAGAGGTGGTGATTACCCTCGAAGTCGAGGGGATTTTGAAAACGTAGCAACATCAACAGGAGGAACAGCATGGAAAGTAAGAAAAAAGCGTTACTAGTGGCTTCGGTGGCGGGCATCCTTGCGGTAACAGGAATGACGGCACTTACACCTTCCGCCCAAGCGGAAGATGCGGCCTGTTACGGCGTGAATGCCTGCAAAGGGACCGGGGAGTGTGGCGGTGTCGGTCATTCCTGCGCAGGTAAGAATGCTTGCAAGGGACAAGGCTACTTGAAGCTCCCGAAAGAAACGTGTCTTAAGATTCAGGGCGGCAGTCTCACAGCTCCGGCCTAATCTTTAAGGACTTTTTGTGGAACGCGACAGGGAAATGGCAGTGGATTCTCGTCCGTGGCCCGCTTTGGGCTGCGGGGTGGGGCTCCGCCGTGATCATTATGAATTCATCACGCAGGAACGGCCTCCCATGGATTGGTTTGAAGCGGTCACGGAGAACTTTATGGACTCCGGCGGCCAGCCGCTCCGGATTCTGGAAGAAGTCCGCCGTCATTACCCTGTCGCGCTTCACGGCGTTTCGCTTTCCATCGGCTCGGCCGATCCCCTCGACCTGCAATATCTCAAACGGCTTAAATCCCTCGTTGAACGGATCCGTCCCGCCATTGTTTCCGATCACCTTTGCTGGACGGGCGTGGAGGGCGAAAACCTTCACGATCTTTTGCCGCTCCCTTTTACCGAGGAGTCCCTCCGTCATGTCGTCGACCGCATAAGTCAGGTGCAGGAATTTCTGGGCCGGCCCGTCCTTTTGGAAAATATCTCGAGTTATGTCACCTTCCGTCATTCGGGGATTCCGGAGTGGGAATTTCTTAAGGAAGTGGCCCACCGTTCGGGCTGCGGCATTTTGCTCGACCTCAATAATATTTATGTCAATGCGACAAACCACGGTTTCGACCCGCTGGATTACTTGAAGGCCATTCCGGGAGAAAAAGTGGGCCAGTTCCACCTGGCGGGCCACACCCCGATGGGCAAATATCTTTTTGATACCCACAGCAGACCCGTCATCCAGGAGGTCTGGAACCTTTACCGCGAAGCCCTCAAACTTTGGGGCCCGATTGCCACATTGGTCGAATGGGATGAAGAAATTCCTCCTTTTGAAAAGCTGGCCGAAGAGGCCGCAAAAGCGCGGGTGATTTATCGGGAGGCGAACCCCTCACCCTACCCTCTCCCCTTAGGGGAGAGGGATGGGGTGAGGGGAAAACCTGCCAAGAAAGCAACCGGGCCTTCCCTTTTGCAACTCCAGCGCTGGATGAAATCCCGGATCCAGCCGGGCGGCCGGGAGTTGCCTTCCGACGCCTTGCCGAAGGCTTTGAATCCCCAGGGAGGGGACCCCGGCGTGGAGCGCCTTTTGGTTCATGCCCGCGGGTATTTTGTCCGGTTGGAAGAGGCGCTCACCGAAACCTATGAAGCGGTCCGTCACGTCCTGGGCGCTGAAACTTTTTCAACGCTCGCCCACGATTATGCCCGGCGTTACCCGTCGAGGAACTATAATTTGAGTTTTACGGGAAAACATTTCCCCGAATTTCTCAAGACCTGCCCGCTCACGAAAGAACTTCCCTTCCTGCCGGACTTGGCGAAACTCGAGTGGGAAGTGGGCCAGGCGTTTCACGCCACGGAAGAATTGCCCGTCAATCCGACGGCCTTTGCAGGAATGGCCATGGGGGATTGGGAGCACACCCGGATTATTTTTCAGCCCTCCGTCCGGCTGGTCACCTCCGCGTGGCCGGTTCTGGACATTTGGAATGCCCGCAGGCAGCCCCCTTCGGAAATCAAGATTGATGTGGTGGACCGGCCCCAGCGGGTGCTTTTGTCCCGGTGGGGTTTTCAGGTCCGGGGCGCCCTCCTGGAGGAGACCCCGTATGCTTTGCTCGAGGGGCTTTTGCAGGGAAAGACGTTGGGCGAAGTCTGCGAAGCGCTGGCCCACGCTCCCGAAGGCGATTCTCTTCCCCTGGCCGAATGGTTCTCCGGATGGGTCCTGGAGGGTTTGATCATTCGTTGTGAGGTCGGGTCCCCGAAGTCCGCCACGCTTCAATAGTCTTCCTCAATTGTCGTATAATGGAACTCTATGGCTAAATTGTCGAAGACCGCTTATCTTACGATCCACGGCCACTTTTACCAGCCGCCGCGCGAAAATCCCTGGATTGAACGGATTGAACGCCAGCCCGACGCGGCACCCTTCCATGATTGGAATGATCGCATCATGATCCAGTGCTACCAGCCGAACGCCATGTCCCGCATCGTTGATTCCGAGGGAAAAGTGACTGAAATGGTCAATAATTTCCGCCTTCTCAATTTTGACGTCGGTCCCACCCTGATGAGCTGGCTTGAGCGCCATGCGCCGATCGTTTACTTGAGAATTCTCGAAGGGGACCGCTTGAGTGTCCAGGAAAGAAACGGTCACGGCAATGCGGTCGCACAGGTTTATAATCACATGATTCTTCCGTTGGGGGAGGAACGGGATCAACGGACACAGATCCGCTGGGGAATTTTCGAATTTAAAAAACGTTTTAGCCGGGATCCCGCGGGAATCTGGCTTCCCGAGACGGCGGCCAATCCCCGGACCCTCGAAATTTTAATCGAAGAGGGAATTCAATTTACGATCCTTGCGCCCGAGCAGGCCGCCCGGGTCCGTCCCCTCGAAGTGACGGTGCAGGGAGAGATCAAACCCGGCACTTCTCCGGACTGGGAGGACGTCTCGAACGGGTCCATCGATCCCACAAGGCCCTACCGGTTTTTCCACTCCAAAGACCCGGGCCGCTCGCTCGACCTTTTCTTTTTTGACGGTCCCCTTTCCCGCGAGATGAGTTTCGGCGATCTTTTGTTTGATTCAAGAAAGTTTCTGGCCCGCCTTCTTCATTCCCATCATTCCGGACGAAGTCACCCCGAGCTCATCCACACTGCGACGGATGGGGAAACGTTCGGCCACCACAAGGCCTTTGGCGAGCGGGTCATTACCTTTGCCTTGCAGGAGGAGGCGGAGCGGCACGGGTTCAAACGGACCAATTACGGCGAATACCTGGAGAAATTTCCTCCCCAGTTTGAAGTGGAGATAAGATCAGGCGCGGGCACTTCCTGGAGTTGCCCCCACGGGGTGGGCCGTTGGAAGGAGAATTGCGGTTGTCATACCGGAGGAGAGCCCGGATGGAACCAGAAATGGCGCACGCCGCTTCGCGAAGCCGTCTCTTTTCTGGAAGACCGGATCGGCAAACTTTATGAAAAAGAAATTCAGGGGCTTTTAAAAGATCCCTGGGCTGCCCGTGACGGCTACATCGAAGTCATTCTCGACCGCACGGCCGAGACCGTGGGCCGATTTTTCGAAAAGCAGGCGGCCCGCGCCCTTTCTCCCGAGGAAAAAATCCGGGGGGTCAAACTGCTTGAAATAACGCGTTACGCCCTGCTCACCGAGACGAGCTGTGGGTGGTTTTTTAACGATATTTCGGGGATCGAAACGGTCCAAATCCTTCGTTACGCGCTTCGGGCCCTCGAACTCGCGGCCGAATTCGGCGGCGCCGAGCTTGAAAGAGAGTTTGTCGAGAAGCTCGGGCAAGCCAAAAGCAACCGCCCGGATTTCGTGGACGGCCGCGGGGTGTGGGAAAAACTCGTGAAACCCGCCCGATTTTCCCCGGAGCGGATTGTGGCCCATTACGCTTTTCGGAAACTTTTCGAATTGGACGTTTCGAAAGACAATTTTTATCACCACCGGATTGAAGAAGGCGAAACCGAAGGAGAGACGATGGACGGCATGGTCCTTCGGATGGGGTCGCTCAAGGTCACTCACCGATTCATTCCGGAAGTCCAGGAATTCATTTATGCGATTTTCCACGATGGGGCTTCCAATATTCAATGTTTTGTCAAACGGAGTCAGGATCGGAAAGAGTTTCCTCAATGGGTCCTTGGACCCCTGACTCACCTTAGAAGAAAACAGGGGGGAGCCGTACGCGAGAGTCTAAAACGAAGTTTTAATGAGGGACCGTTTGGGCTGCGCGATCTTTTGCCGGAAGAACGGGAGAGGATCCTTTGGGTCCTTTCCCAGCGCATGCGTGAAGATCTTTACGAGACCGCCCTGCGTTTCTATAGCGAGAACCGTGAGGGAATGGTGGTTTTCCAGGAATCCGAGAGCTCTTTACCGGAAGAGTTTCGGATTATCACGGAATGGATGATGGGCCAACGGCTTTTTGAGATTGTGGGAAAACTTGACGCAAAGACCCCCTATTGCGAAATTCTTTCCCAAGGCAGGGCTCTCCTTGAGGAGACGCGGACGAGAGGCTTGAAAATTTACCCTCAACCCGCCATCGATTTTCTTTCACAGAGGCTCAACGGTTGGATTGAAAAATTATTCCACGAACCCGATCCCTTGTTGGTACAGAGGATTGAGGAAGTGCTGGAGCTTGCAAAGGAGCTTCACATCCGGATCCATGACCGGATCGCCCAGGATCTTTTTTTTGTTTTTGCGCAGACCGTCCTTCGCGATTGGATCGAAGCCTACCGACAGGGGAAAGCGGACGAGGCGAAACTTAAAACCATTCAGGCCATCATCCGGTTGGGCGGCTCCCTCGGCTTCAATATGCGCCAGTACGAAAATCAATTGAAGCAGAAAGCCGAAGTCCGATAGAATTACTGGTTCTTCGCCGGCGTAGCTCAGGTGGCAGAGCAAGGGACTCATAAGCCCTGTGTCGGGGGTTCGACTCCCTCCGCCGGCAGGTTTTTTAATTCCATGGATATCCTTCTTTCACGGCTCGAAGCGACGATTAAAAAATACCGGATGTTCTCCCCGGGGGAACGGGTTCTCGTGGCCTGTTCCGGCGGGGCCGATTCGATTGCCCTCCTTTATCTTTTGAAAGAAATCGCGCCCCGTCGCAAACTCAGGCTTTCCCTGATTCATTTTGACCACGCCTTACGGAAAGAAAGCAAGCAGGACCTCCAATTTGTCCGCCATTTGGCGAAAAAATTCCGCCTTCCTTTCTATGCGGGAAAAACAGGGAAGGCTCTTCGGAACAAAAGTTTTTCTCCGGAAGAAAAAGCCAGGGAACGGCGTTATGAATTTTTTTCGAAAATCGCGAAGCGCACAAAAATCCGGAAGATCGTTTTGGCGCATCACCGGGATGACCAGGCAGAGACGGTTTTGATGCGTCTCCTTCAAGGGACGGGACCCCGGGGCCTTCAGGGAATCCGACCCGTGGTGAAAAACAGGGGGGTCACTTTTGTCCGGCCCCTCATGGAGGTGACGCGGGCCGAACTCCGCCAATTTCTGAAAAGCCGCCGTCTTTCTTATCGGGAAGACAAAACCAACCGTTCCCTGCGTTTTTTGAGGAACCGCATCCGCCACAGGCTGCTTCCGTTTTTGGAAAAGGAGTTTAATCCGAAAATCCGGGACCTTTTGCCGCGCCTCGCCGAAAGCGTTAATTCGGAATTGGAAGGACTCGACGAGTGGGTGCAGAAGAAGTGGAGGGCATTTCTTAGTGCGAAAACAAACGGCGTTGTTCATTTTGACCGCGGCCTTTTCCTTCTCCTGCCCGAGGCCCTCCAATTCCGGCTCCTTGACCGGGTGCTCCATGCCATGGATTTCCAAAGCGGCCTGAATTCCGAGTCCTGGGATAAATTTAAAGCCGGCCTTGAAAAAGGGCGTTTCCGTTTTACTCTTCCCCGAAAAATCGACCTCCTTTTTACCCCCAAAGCCCTTTCCCTCAAAAAGCTGAAATAGGCCTGTTTTCCCCGAAATAATATTGATTCGAGACCCATAACTCCATATAATGGTTCAAGTTGCTATATATTGATTAAACTTGACTAAAGCGGTTTTATGGGCGATTCTTAATATAGTAAAAAAGTCTGGTTTCGCCATGGCTACCAAGCCCCAAAAACCGATTGTTAGACGTTCGCGCAAAAAAAAGAGTTATAGGCTCGAAATCTTCACGATCCTTCTTTTCTTCATCCTTCTCTGGCAGGTTAAATCCAACCTTAGCCTTTTAGAAATTGCCCTGATTACGGTTGCCACGCTCCTCTTTTTTGCGGCCATGGCCCTTCGTTTTTACCGGCCCGCGGTTCATCTTGTCCAGTCTTTGAGGGAACTCCGGCACGTCAAATCGATTAAGGAGGGGCTTGAAGAACACCTGGGCCAGCTCAAAACTTCTTACGAGTCCCAGGCCCGGGACCTCATGGTTTTCAACCAAAGCCTTCTGCGTGAAATCGAAGAGAGACGCCGCGTGGTGGAGGCGCTCCGCGATAAGAATATTGCGCTCGAAAATGCCATTGAAGGCATTTCGCAGATCGATACCCAGAGGCGTTTTCTTTCCGTCAATAAGGCCTATGCCGATCTCTTCGGTTATGCGGTGGATGACATGACGGGGATGCAATTTGAAAGGACCGTGCCCCCCGAAGATCAGACCCTGATCATGAAAGCCTACGACACGATGTTTCTGCACGGGAAATCCGAAGTCGAAGTTCAGGGGATCCGCAAGGACGGATCTCTCTTTTATCAGCAGGTGGTCATGGTGAAATGGCTGGACAAGCAAAACCACTTTACCGGGCATTATGCCTTCGTCAAAGACATCACCGGGCGAAAGCGCGCCGAAGAGGACTTGAGACGCCTTAACCAGGAACTCAAAGAACTCAATGAAACCTTGGAACAGCGGGTGATCGAGAGGACGAAGGAATTGGCCCGTTCCAACGCCGAACTCGAGGCCTTTGCCTATGTGGTTTCGCACGATTTGCGCGAACCCCTCCGGATGATCACGAGCTACACGCAGCTTTTAGGCCAAAAATATCAGGAAAAATTCGATCAGAACGCCAAAGAGTTTATCCAATTTGCGTTGGATGGGGCGGCCCGCATGAAGGATTTGATCAACGACCTTTTGACCTATTCCCGCGTGGGGGCCTCCCAGGAGCCGACGGACTTTGTTTCTACCGATTTCAAAACTGTCTTTGAAACGGCGATCACCAATTTGTCGGTTGCCATCGCAGAAAATAAGGCCAAGGTGGGCCATGGTTCTCTCCCCACGGTCCCGGTGGATTCTTCCCAGATGGTGCAGCTTTTTCAGAACCTGATTGCCAATGCGATCAAATTCCACGGCGAGCGCTCGCCCGAAATTAAGGTCGAGGCCCAGCCCCAGAACGGGCAATGGCTTTTCTCGATTGCGGACAACGGGATCGGGATCGACCCTAAGCACACCGACCGGATTTTCGAAATTTTCCAGCGCGCCCCCACGGGGACCAAATACCCCGGCACGGGCATCGGCCTGGCCATCTGCAAGAAAATCGTGGAGCGTCACGGCGGAAAAATTTGGGTGGAATCCCGGCCCGGCCAGGGATCGACTTTCTATTTTACGGTCGCTTCATCGCCTAAGGAGGAAGCGGCCCAAACCCCCCGTGGAAAATAACGAAGAGACGATCCCCAGGGTCTTGGTCATCGAGGACAATCCGGGGGACGCCCGCATCGTTAAGGAAATTTTAACCGGAACATGGGGGGCGGATTTCCCCGTTGTCTGGAAAGAAAGCCTGGAAGCGGGGCTTCAATATTTACACGAAGAGAAAACGGATCTGGTTTTGCTCGACCTTAATCTCCCCGACAGCCGCGGCATGGAGGGCCTGGCCCGGATTCACAGCCAATTCCCGACGGTTCCGGTGATCATTCTCACGGGAAGCCAGGAAAAATCGCAGGCCTTGGACGCCGTGAAAAGAGGGGCCCAGGACTATCTTTTTAAAGACCAGCTCCTCGTGGCTTACGGAGACCGTCCTCTTTTGGTCCGCTCGATCCATTATGCTTTGGAGCGTCACCGGCTTTTGATGCAGGTCCGCAGCATGTCGCTTTGCGATGAACTGACGGGACTCAATAACCGGCGCGGATTTTTTACCCTGGCCCGGCAGGAACTTGAGTTTGCGAACCGGTCAAAAATGAAGCCCGTTCTCATTCTCGCGGATTTGGATGACATGAAGCAGATCAATGACAAGCTCGGGCATATGATCGGTGACCGGGCGCTCGGTGAAATCGGCGAACTTTTTAAGCAGACTTTCCGCAAGTCCGACCTCGTCGGCCGGATCGGCGGAGATGAGTTTGCCATTTTGGCCCTTCAAGGCCAGGAAGAGGTGTCTGTTCCGGCCCTCATGACCCGTCTCCAGAAAGGGCTCGATGTCCTTAATGAAAAAGACCATAACCCCTACCGGTTACACTTGAGTCTCGGAGTGGTCCGGTACGATCCCGACCGCCCTTGTTCGATCGAGGATTTGATCAAACAGGCGGACTATCTGATGTACCAGCACAAACGAGAAAAGAGGCCTTCCCCCTAACCCAACCCCATAATCAGTGTTTGCGGGAGAGGGTGCAAAAATGATACAATTACATAGAGCCGGGGTGTTTCTTACGTAACCCCTAAAAACAGTTAGAGTTAGGACGAATTAAAATGAAAGATGCCAACGTGACACCACCCCTTAGAAAAGCGCCGCCCGATCCCAACCGCCGGCGTCTGATTATTTTTCTGACCATTCCGCTCGCCTTTTTCATCATTCTTCAGCTTTTCATCTTTCCGGGCTTTGAGGTGAAGCATCTCTCGTACAGCGAATTTTTCGAGATGGTGCGGAGAAACCCCACTTCGAAAGAAATCGTTTCAGCCGAGATGGTCGAAAATACGATCCGCGGTAAGCTCCGTTCGGGCGCTTATTTTCAGGTGAACATTCCGGCCAACGACCCCGAACTCATTCCTTTTCTGCGCCGGAATGTCCCGGAATTTCTCGTGAGCATTCCCCAGTCTTTTTGGAGAAATCTTATTTATTCGGTCCTCCCCGTTCTTCTCCTCATCGCCTTTTTCTGGTTTTTTGTCTACCGCGGAGTCCAGCAAGGAGGAGGAAAAATTTTCTCTTTCGGAAAATCGCGCGCCAAACTTCATACCCCCGGAAAAGACCGGATCACCTTTAAAGATGTGGCAGGCGTGGACGAGGCCAAAGAGGAGCTCCAGGAAATCATCGAATACCTCAAAGATCCTCACCGTTTTCAGCGGCTCGGAGGACGCATCCCTAAAGGAGTGCTTCTGGTGGGACCGCCGGGTTCCGGAAAGACCCTGATGGCGAAAGCCGTGGCAGGGGAAGCCGACGTGCCTTTTTATACCATCAGCGGATCGGATTTTGTGGAAATGTTTGTCGGCGTGGGGGCCGCGCGTGTGCGTGATCTTTTTGAACAGGCGAAACGGGCGGCCAAATCCGGCGGGCGCGGGGCCATTATTTTTGTCGATGAAATCGACGCCGTGGGCCGCCAGCGTTTTGCAGGAATCGGCGGCGGGCACGACGAGAGAGAGCAAACCCTGAATGCTCTTCTTGTGGAAATGGACGGATTCGACACCCAGTCCGGAGTCATTTTGATCGGGGCCACCAACCGTCCCGATGTCCTGGACCCTGCGCTTCTTCGGCCCGGACGTTTTGACCGCACGGTGGTGATCGACCGGCCCGATGTGAGGGGCCGGGAAGAAATCTTAAAAATTCATACCCGCAACGTGAAACTTGCCAAGGACGTTGATATGACAAAACTGGCAAGGCAGACCCCCGGGTTTACCGGGGCAGATCTTGCGAATCTGGTGAATGAAGGGGCCCTCCTTGCAGCAAGGCGGGGGAAAGAGGCGGTCAGCCAGCCGGAGCTTGAAGAATCGATTGAACGCGTCATCGCAGGTCCCGAGCGGAGAAGCCGCATCATTTCGAAAAAGGAAAAAGAAGTGGTGGCGGTCCACGAATCAGGGCACACCCTCCTGACCCTCCTCGTGACGGGCGATACGGACCAGCTTCACAAAGTTTCCATCATTCCGCGGGGCCATGCGGCCTTGGGCTACACCCTTCATCTTCCGATAGAAGACCGCTACCTCACCACGGAAAAGGAACTGCGGGATAAAATCACGGTCCTTTTGGGGGGACGCGTGGCCGAAGAACTCGTTTTCAATGAGATCACCACCGGCGCCCAAAACGATTTGGAGATCGCCACCGGCTATGCCCAGCGCATGGTCTGCGAGTACGGCATGTCGAAAAAACTCGGGAACCTCACCTTCGGAAAAAAAGACCGGCAGATTTTTCTGGGCCGCGACCTGATGCGCGAGAAAGATTATTCGGAGAGCACGGCCATTGCGATCGATGAGGAAGTCCGAAAAATCATTGACGACTGCCACGGCCAGGCGACTGACTTAATCCGTTCTAATTTGGAGAAGCTAAGAAAGTTGGCCGACCGCCTGCTTGAGAAAGAAGTTTTGGAAGCCGAAGAAGTAAAGGAGCTCGTCGGACTCAACGGTCCACCCAAGGCGCGTAAATGATCTGGCGGTTTCGGGGCGGGGAAATGACTTTCGAAAGGGTGCGGATCATGGGGATTTTGAATCTCACACCCGATTCTTTTTCCGACGGCGGCGAATTTTCTCTCCCGGAGAAAGCTTTTGCGCGCGCAAAGAAAATGGAAGAGGAGGGTGCCGACTTGATTGATGTGGGGGCCGAATCCACCCGGCCGGGCGCCGCGCCCGTTTCGATGGAAGAAGAATTGGATCGGTTGATCCCCGTGGTTCGGACTCTCGTCTCCCGCATGGACGTTCCTCTTTCGGTCGATACCACAAAGCCCGAGGTGGCCCGCGCCACCCTGGAAGAAGGGGCCCACGCGATCAACGATGTCGATGGGCTCACGGCTGCTCCGGAGATGGCGGCTGTGGTCAGAGAATTTGAAGCCGGACTTATTTTAATGCACCGCCGGGGAAATTCCGAGACCATGCAGCAACTGACTCATTATAAAGACGTCGTGGAGGATGTTTTTCTGGAACTCGATAAAAGTTTCCACCAGGTTTTAGACGCCGGGGTGGAACCCGAACAGGTGGTGCTTGATCCGGGAATCGGATTTGCCAAAACCGCAGAACAAAGCGTGGAACTCATCGGTCATCTCAAACGGTTTCTTGCATGGGGCCGTCCCCTTCTGGCAGGACCTTCGAGAAAATCTTTCATCGGCGCCTTGATTGACAAGCCGCCCGCCGAACGCGAATGGGGGACTGCTGCGGCCGTCAGTCTGGCCGTCTCCGAAGGGGCTCACATGGTGCGGGTCCATAATGTGGGGGCGATGCGCGATGTGGTTTCGGTGGCCGAGGCCATTGCCGGGATCGGGGGACGAAGCCGTGTCCGGTCATAGCAAGTGGTCGAGCATTAAACATAAAAAGGCGGCCGTCGACGCCAAACGGGGAAAGCTTTTTACCAAACTGATTCGTGAAATCATTGTGGCCGCGCGTACCGGAGGGGGAGACCCCGAAAGTAACCCGCGCCTCCGTACGGCGATCACCACGGCCCGGAACGCGAACATGCCCTCGGACAACATCGACCGGGCCATCAAAAAAGGAAGCGGGGGGCTCGAAGGAATCAATTACGAAGAAGTCCACTATGAGGGCTACGGCCCGAACGGCGTGGCCCTCTATGTCCGCTGCCTCACCGATAATAAGAACCGCACGGCTTCTGAAATCCGGAGCATCTTCAGCAAAAAAGGCGGTTCCCTGGCAGGAGCGGGTTCGGTGGCGTGGATCTTTGAAAAAAAAGGCCTGATCGTTGTCCCGGTGTCCCAGGCGAATGAAGAGAAATTGATGGATATCGTTCTTCAGGCTGGGGCCGAGGACCTTTCCGCGGCGGGGGATAAATTCGAGGTCATCACCGGGCCTTCCAATTTTGAGGCAGTCAAACAGGCGCTTGAGAAGACCAAAATCACGCCGGAATCGGCCGAACTCACCCTGATTCCTAAAAATCAGGTGGCCTTGACTCCGGACACCGCGCGCGCCGTGTTGAGCCTCATTGATGCCCTGGAGGATCATGACGACGTTCAAAATGTCTTCGCCAATTTTGAAATTCCGGACGAAGTCATGAAAGAGTTTGCCTGATGCGGGTTCTCGGGATCGATCCGGGGACTTCGCAGATGGGTATCGGCGTGATTGAGGGCGAAAGAAACGGTTATCAGCTTTTGAATTTCGAAACCGTGCGGGTCGGGGCCAAGCTCACTTTACCCGAACGGTTGAAACAAATCCATGAGGCCGTGCGGGAATCGTTGGAACGTTTTTCACCCGATGTTTTGGCCCTGGAAAATGTTTTCTTTGATAAAAATGTGCGGTCCATGGTGAAAATCGGAGAAGCAAGGGCTTGTGCCATGTTGGCGGCTGCGGAAAAAGGAGTGGCTGTTTTTGAATACCCCCCGGCCCGCATCAAGCAGGCGATTTGCGGAAACGGCCAGGCCACGAAGTTTCAGATCCAGCAGATGGTCCGGAGCCTTCTCAAGTTAAAGACGACTCCGCCGGAGGACGCCGCCGACGCCTTGGCCGTCGCTCTTTGCCACATTCATTCGCACAATGTACGAATACCTGTCGGGTAAGATCATTCGGAAGGACCCCACCCGTCTGGTGCTGGGGGTGGGCGGGATCGGTTTCGAACTCCTGATCCCCCTCTCGACGTTTCATTCTTTGGAGAAACCGGGTGAGGAAACAAAGGTGTTCACGCATTTTTTGGTGCGGGAGGACAACCAGCAGCTTTTTGGCTTTAAGACGGAAGAGGAAAGGAGCTTTTTTCGGCTCCTTCTTTCGGTCACAGGAATCGGTCCGAAACTGAGCCTTGCCGTTCTTTCGGGGATTGGAATTCCGGAACTTCGCAGGGCGATCGTGGAAGGCTCCATCCCCACGCTCATTTCCATCTCGGGGATCGGGCGCAAGACGGCCGAGCGGCTGGTGGTGGAACTCAGAGAAAAAGTCCTTCTCCTTGAGCCCCCGGTCGGGACGCCGTCGAAGCGTCTTCTCCCGGAAGGACGTTTAGTCGAAGATTCGCTTCAGGCGCTCGTTTCTCTGGGTTACCGGAGAACGGACGCCAAACGGGCCCTTGAAAAAGTACTGGGGGAAAAAACGGGCGATGCGTTTTCGGTGGAGGATTTAATCCGGGCGTCGCTCAAACATATCTGACCATGTTTAAAAAAATTAAAAAAATTTTCGGAAAAAAATTGAAAGCCGGGGAACCCCGCAAATTCAAGAGGCTCCAGGCCGCCTATCTCGTGAAATACAAGATCGGCGAAAAAGGGGTGCCGAGGGTTACGAACCTCGTGGACATCAGCGAAGGTGGTCTCCGTTTCCTTGCCCATGAAAAGATTTCCGAGTTGTCTATTTTGCACCTTAGCATTTATCTGCCGCCGCTCGAAAGATCGGTGGATACGGTGTCAAAAGTCACTCGGGTGCGGAGGGCCAGGGACGGCGAGACGACTTATTACGTGTCCGTCATTTTTCTGGATTTGAAGGGCGGAGATCGGGAGGCCATCCGGCAGTTTGCCGAGCTCCTGGATATCGCGCCCCGCCGGCGCCCTAAACGCTAAAAAAAAATCCCAAGTCCCATGAAGGAAAAAGACCGGCTCGTTTCGCAAGAATTGAAAACCGAGGATCTTGAGTTTGACCTCACCCTTCGGCCCACTTCGCTCGCGGAGTTCATCGGGCAGGGCAAACTCAAAGAGAATCTCCGGATTTTCATCGAAGCCGCACTCCAGCGGAAAGAACCCCTGGATCACCTCCTTCTTTTCGGCCCCCCCGGTCTCGGGAAGACGACCTTGGCCAATATCATTGCCAAGGAAATGGGGGCCAACCTCAGGGCCACTTCCGGGCCGGTCCTTGCAAGGCCGGGAGACCTGGCGGGCATTCTCACAAATCTCCAAGAAGGCGACGTGCTTTTTATCGACGAAATTCACCGGCTTTCCCCGGTCGTAGAAGAGTACCTCTATCCCGCCATGGAAGAATTTTTGATCGACATCATGATTGACAAAGGCCCCAACGCCCGCTCCGTGAAAATCGATCTCCCGCATTTTACCCTGATCGGGGCCACGACCCGGAGCGGCCTCCTCACTTCCCCCTTGCGGTCCCGTTTCGGTATTGCCGAGCGGATCAATTATTACACCGAGGAAGAACTGGGCCAGGTGGTCTACCGTTCAAGCCGCATCCTGAAAATTGAAGTCGAAGACAAAGGCGCCTTTGAGATTGCCCGCCGCTCCCGCGGCACGCCCCGCGTGGCGAACCGCCTGCTTCGGCGCGTGCGGGATTTCGCCCAAGTCAAGGCCGACGGCCGGGTCACGCGCGAAGTGGCGGACAAGGCGCTCCGTATGCTCGAGGTGGACGAAGCGGGGCTCGACCCCATGGATAAGAAAATTCTCGGCTTTATCCTGCGTGAATGCGGGGGCGGGCCGGTAGGCATCAATACCTTGTCCGTAGGCGTGGGGGAGGAGCCGGACACACTCGAGGAGATTTACGAACCTTACCTTATTCAACGGGGATTCCTTAAGAGAACCCCTGCCGGACGGGTCGCGACCCCCCGTGCTTACGAACATTTTGGCCTGCCGCTGCCCACAAATTCGAAACAAGTCGAACTTTGGTGATACATTTACTATGGGGGATGAAATTCAAGGCCCAGGCATGAACGAATTCGCAAAAGTATTAATTTTCTTCGGCGCCGTGCTGATCATCGCGGGGTTTCTGGCGGCCCTCTTCGGAAAATTTCCGGGCATCGGGAAACTGCCGGGAGACATTTATTTTCGGAAAGGAAGCTTCACTTTTTATTTTCCTTTGACCACGTGTCTGGTCTTGAGTCTTCTTTTGACTCTTGTCTTTACCATTTTTGGGAGGCGTTAAACGATGGATTCAATGTTGACTCTCTGGCGGCCGATTTTGGAGATCCTTTTTATCTGGATGCTGATTTATTCACTCATTCGTTTCTTCCAGGGCACCCGCGCCGTCCAGGTATTGATGGGGCTTCTCATTCTCGCCATTATTTTCAATATCGCCAAAGTTCTTGAACTGGACACGATCAACTGGGTTCTTACGAAACTCTTCGCGGTCGGAGTGGTGGCCTTCCTGATTATCTTTCAGCCCGAACTCCGCCGGGGCCTTGCCCGTATCGGCCAAAACACCCTGTTCGGCGCCTTCCTTAAAAAAGGGGGAACGGTCGACGAGGTGGTGCAGACCTGCGAGCATTTGTCGCGGTCAAAAATCGGAGCGCTCATTGCGATCGAGCGTGACGTCGGACTCAAAAATTATATTGAGAGCGGGCTCGTCCTGGATGCCAAAGTCAGCGCCGAACTTCTGATCACCCTTTTCTACCCCAACACGCCAACCCATGACGGAGGGGTCATTATTCAGGGGGACCGGATCGTCTCCTGCGGGTCTCTTTTTCCTTTAAGCCAAAACCCCCAGCTGGCCCGCTCCCTCGGAACCCGTCACCGCGCGGCGGTGGGGCTCACGGAAGAAAGCGATGCCGTGTGCGTTGTGGTCTCGGAGGAAACCGGGGCGATTTCCGTTTCGGTTTACGGGAAACTCACGCGCGATTTGGATCCGGAATCCGTGCGCCGCGTTCTCACGAGTCTTTTCCGCCCGAGCGAACGTCCGACCAAATGGAATAAATTCTGGCAAAGGGATTGGAGGAAACTTCTCCTTGAGATGGGGGAGTAAAAACGGGGGTTTATGACGAATTGGTTCACTCGAAATTGGACGGCCAAGCTGGTGTCGCTCGTCCTCGCCGTGGGGCTTTGGTATTACTCCGTCGGAGAGGAAGGCGTGGAAGTGACCCGCACCATTCCCGTGGAAATTAAAATCGACAACGAGAAAATGAGTGTGGTGGGAAAACCCGCGCGCCTTGTGGTGGCGACCCTCCAGGCCCCGCGCTCTCTTCTCTCGAACCTGGCTTCGGAGGAACTGAAGGCCGTCCACCGGATTAAAAAGGTCGAAACCCCGGGCGATTACAGCTTCCGTTTGGAGGCCCGCGAAATCAAACTCCCTTCCGAAAAAATCCGCGTGCTCCGGATCGAGCCCGAAGCCATTCAGGTCAAAGTCGACGAAATCATCGTTCAAAAAATCGAAATCGAGCCGATTTTCCTGGGGGAGCCCGCCTTCGGCTACCGGCTTGATATGAACGGGGTTCAACTGGACCCCCGGTCGGTTTTGGTGGAAGGCCCCAAAAGCCAGGTGGAAAACTTAAGGAAAATCAAAACCCTGCCGGTGGATGTGGTGGGACGGCTGCGCTCTTTCCGCAAGACGGTCCGGCTGAGTGAAGAGCCCGGGCTCAAGATTTTGAGCGAGTCCCTGGTGGATGTGTATGTCCCCATCGAGGAAGTGCTTGCCGAAAAAGTTTTAAAGGCCCTCCCCGTCAAAATTTTAGGCACGCCCTCTTCCTTCAGCAAGGTGACGGTGGAACCCGAAGAAATTACGGTGACGTTTAAAGGGCCCGCCAAGGATTTGGAGGCCTTGGATAAAAAAAGCGTGATGGTTTATGTGGAAATTTCAGGCCTTGAAGAAGGGTCTCATTCCGTGACGATCCAAACGGTCCTTCCCCCCTCGGTCTCCCTCAGAGAAAATCTCCCCGAAGCCGAAGTGACGATCCAGCGAAAAGGCATCTCATCCTGAAACCTCTTTTATGATTAAACTGGGTGTGAATATCGATCATGTGGCCACTTTGCGCCAGGCCCGCGGAGGCAAGGAGCCGGACCCGGTCGAGGCCGCTCTCGAAGCCGAAAAAGGGGGGGCCGACGGAATTACGGTCCACCTGCGCGAAGACCGCCGCCATATCCAGGATCGCGACCTTTATGAACTGAAACGCCGGATCTGCCGGCCCATGAATCTCGAGATGTCGCTGGATCCGGGGATCGTGAAAGTGGCTCTGAAGGTCCGTCCCGAAAAAGCCTGTCTTGTTCCGGAGAGACGGCGCGAAGTGACGACCGAAGGAGGCCTCGATGCTTTTCGAAAAAAAGCTCGGCTCAAATCCGTCGTTCGGGCCCTCCATTCCAGAAAGATTGAAGTGAGCCTTTTCATTGATCCCGAAATTTGTCAGGTGCGGACCGCCAAAGAGGTGGGGGCGACGGCCGTCGAGCTTCATACCGGCTCTTATGCCAATGCCGGGCGCGGGAGAAAAGCGAAAGAGCTTTCACGGCTTAAAAAAGCCGCCCTCGAAGCGTACCGGCTCGGCCTGAAGGTCCATGCGGGGCACGGCCTGAATTATGAAAATGTGGATCCGGTGGCAAGGCTTCCTCACCTCCGCGAGCTCAATATCGGCCACTCCATTATCTCCCGCGCCGCTTTTGTCGGAATGCGCAATGCCGTTCAAGAGATGAAACGTAAAATGCGGAATCATCATGCGTGACCCGGTGCTTGAGCGGAGGATCCGTCGCTTCTGGCCCGTGAGGCCGCGGCGGGCCAACAAAAAAGATTTCGGCCGGATTTTTATTTTGGCGGGGTCGCGCGGCCTTACGGGCGCGGCCGCACTCACGAGTTTTGCGGCGCTCCGGGCAGGCGCAGGTTTGGTGACGTTGGGATGTCCGGATAAAGTTTATTCGGTCTTGGCCCGCCGGCATCCCGAAGTGATGGTGCGGCCTTTTTCTTCCACGGCCCAAGGGATGCTTTCGGAAAAAGCGTTCCCAGCCCTCTCCAAATTTTTGAAGACTCAGGATGTTTTGGCCCTCGGACCGGGTCTGGGCCGGAATTCGAGCACCCAACGCCTTATAAGGAAGCTGCTCACGGGTTCCCCTCTGCCGCTTGTGATCGATGCCGATGGGGTGAATGCCTTGGAAGGCCATCCTGAAATTTTAAAAAAATGCCGGAGGGCGCCTATTTTAACACCCCATCCGGGCGAATTCGTGCGGGCCTTCGGCGGAAAAAAACCCGCAAGCGATCAGGAACGTAAAAAACGCGCTCTTGAGGCGGCTCGGAAATGCAGGGCGACTATCGTCCTAAAAGGCTACCGAACGGTCATCGCAAATCCCGGGGGCAAAGTTTACGTGAGTCCCGCAGGAAATCCCGGAATGGCCACGGGCGGAACGGGGGATGTGTTGACGGGAATCATCGCGGCGCTTTTAGGACAGAAAATCCCCGCCTATGAAGCCGCCCAGTTCGCAGTTTATCTCCACGGCCTAGCGGGAGATCTGGCCGCTCGTGAAAAAGGGGAGGTTTCGCTGGTAGCGAGTGATTTAATAGAATTTCTTCCCAAAGCGATCAAGCGCGTTTTAAAATAATGTCTTTTTGCTGGCATAGCTCAGGGGTAGAGCAGCTGTTTTGTAAACAGCGGGTCGGGGGTTCAAATCCCTCTGCCAGCTACGCTTCGCTCAAGTTGCGGGGAGTTTCCCAAGTGGACAAAGGGGCCAGACTGTAAATCTGGTGGCTTACGCCTTCAGAGGTTCGAATCCTCTACTCCCCAAGTTTTTATTTTCTAAAACGAAAGGAAGTTAAAGAATGTTAGTGTTCATTGATGAAAGTTGGCAATCGTCCGAGGAAAAGCCGGATAGAAAAGTCGGAGTTTTGTCAGCGGTTGCTATTCATAGCCGGGATTTTAACGAATATTCCCGTCAAATTTGGAATTTCAAAGTCAAGCATTTGGGGCCCAAGTGCGGCGATATTGAAATCAAAGGTCAGGAAATATTCAGGAATTATTTCTTCAGGTTGGAGTGGAAGGGAATTCGTTCGCGCCAATTGGATTTAGCAAGAGAGACCCTTGAATACGCCGAAAGACACGGTGCCAAAGCGTTTGCTTCAGTCGTATTGGATCAAAAGGAAGCTGATTTGTCGTGTGCAGATGATAAGCAGCTTGAAAGGCCATTCTTTTTTCTATTTGAACGGCTTAATTTATATATGCAGGAGAATTATCCCGATTTAACCGCCAGCCTCGTCTTTGACGATCGGGGGAATCGACAGAACCAGAAAATTTCAAAAAGTGTGAGTAATTTTTTCCACCTAAGCAGTACGGGTCAGAAATTTGAGCGAATTATTAAGGTCCCATTTTTTGCTATTTCGTCTGAAAACGTGGGAATTCAACTTGCCGACATGATTGGCCACCTTATCGGAAGAGAACAAATTGGCGACGGGAAGGTTATTAATGAATTTTGGAAGAGGATTAAGAAGTTTGAGTATAGGAGTGCAACGCAAGTAGAGGCGGAAGGCAAATCGTTCAATCTATTCGGATTCAAGATTGCAAGGGAGCAAGGGGTGGAAAAAAGAATGAGGCCGGCGGCTTAGATGGCCAAGAATGACCAACTAAGCCAATTGCACGACCGGAAAGTCGCGCACCGACCTCAAAAGGAATTATAGCTCTTCTTTATATTCGATACAAGCTCTGAAATCTTTAACTAATTTTGTGTCCGTTTGACCACCTAACTTCAAATTTCAAGAACAGTTAAAGCGCTTGCCGCTTAAATTCAATAAACATGAGCTTGCCGCTTCATAGAAAAGGACGTTTCGGCTTGGTTAGAAAAACGTCGTCAAAATGGGCGCTCGACGCTAAGATATTCAATCTAATGGCCACTGAACTTACCACTAATATGTATGTTTTGATTTCGGGCTTACCCCCGATTAAAAGTAATTTTACTCTTGCGCCCGGGGTCACTTTATTCTCGCTAACCGCCCCCATTTCGATTATTGATCTCGCAGGAGCAGGGGCTAAAGGTTTTAAAGAGTGGGCTGTTCTTGAGCCATTTTGCCCTAGATTAACAGCGCAAATTGAATCAGCCTACGATTCGGCGATTGTTCCCGGCTATGACGTGCTAAATCGCGTTTGGCTTGCGAGTGCCTTATTAACGCTTCGAGGTTTTAATTGCTTAGGCCTCGCTTGCAATGCGTACTCTTGGGATTGGATTGCGGGGCGACAAAGAACGGCAGCAGGAATAGTGCGCCCTGAAGGTCCTTGCGGACCAAAAGATTTGCCCTCTTTTGAAGGGGGATTGCTTGATTTTCATCTTAATATGTGGACCGCGCAGGTGAAAGGCACTCCTGTCAAAAAGGATTTTACCAAAGATGATGCTGACTGGGTATTTCAGTATTTCAATATTTTTAATAAATTAGCAAATGGTAGCGTAAGTTTTAGCCTAGCTTTAGAGGCCGCGATTGATTGGCGATTTTATAAGGAACGGCGATCTGCAATTAGTCGAATTTGGGCGGGAATAGAAGCGATCTTTGGAATGAATAGCGAATTGAAGTATCGGCTTTCTTTATTATCGGCATCCCTTCTTTGTACTCGCGGGGAAGAACGACTAAGAAAATTTGAAGCTGTTAAAAAATTATATGACGTAAGAAGCAAAGCTGTGCATGGAGAAGATCTGCCTCAGGATAAACTTCATATAGCTATGGTGGATTCTTACAATCTGTTACGCGATTTAATCATTTCGACAGCAGAACAAGGCCATGCGCTTTCCGAGAAAGATTTTAATAAAGCGATTTTCTTTTAATTTGGGACCAGAGTGGGACCAAACAGGTTCAAAAGTGATCGAACCCAAAAATCTCAATCGAAACAATCGAAAAGCCTAAACGCTTGATATTGCAGGCCACTTCGCGCATCATATTCAAATCTTAGGAGTTGTGGAAACAGGCTTGTAAGATTCCACTACTCCCCACCGTATGTTTTCTTTTTTAAGGAAATTGAACCTTAAAATCGGTTTTTGGATCCTCCTTCTTCTTTGCGGAATCTCGGCAATGGCGGGGCCGGTCCGCGCAGTCATCGAGCCCGAGACGAAGAGAGAATTTCCTTCCGTTATTTCCTTCCAGCATGAAGGCCGGAATTATGCGTTGAAGATTACGGGCACGGCGGCGCGGAAAAAATACTTCTTCAAGATCTATGGGATGGCCCATTACCTTGAAGACACCGATAGGAAGAGAAAGAAGGAAGAGGCTTTTCAAGAAGCATTGACTGACGGAGGAGCCAAGCAGATCACCATTGAATATGTCCGCGAAGTGGGTCCCGAGAAGATCCGCGCGGTCTTGAGGGAGGGTTTTCAAAAGAACACAACTCCGAAAGAATTCGAAGAAATCCGCCCCCTCGTCGACGAGCTCTGCGGATACTTCCAAAAGCCCGTCAAAACGGGGGAACGCTTCATCCTCCGGCGGCTTTCGGGAGGCAAGGTGGTTTTCATTCTTCAGGATAAGGAAATGGGCACCGCCCGAAGCCCTCTTTTTGCGCGCGCCTTATGGTCCATCTGGCTGGGTGAAAGATCCGTTGTAGAACGGGACAAATTAGTCGAAATGATCGTATAATAAGGTTGATCCATGCCCGAAACAAAAGGCGACATCAAAACAGGCAGGTTTTCGGTTCCTTACCGTGTCTACGGGGAAAAGGGGCCGTGGGTCATTTGTGTGAACGGAATCCAGCAGACGATGGCGGCCTGGCACTCGGTCATCTCCCGTTTCTCCAAGAAATACCGGATTGTCATCTTCGATTTCCCCGGGCAGGGGAGGGCCCGCATTTTAGACGGCCCCTCGCTCGTATCGCTCGATGAACAGGCCGGAATTTTGAGCCACGTCATCCAAACCCTTGTGAAGCGAGAAAAGATTCACCTCGTCGGCGCTTCCTGGGGGACCGTGGTCGCCGCGGCTTACGCCTCCCGTTATCCCCAAAAAGTGGACAAGCTCATTTTGGGGAGTTTCGGGGTCCGCCCCACGAAAAAAATGCTGGAACTCATCGATAAGGGGCAGGAAATGTTCAGGAAAGGGAAAGGACCCGAGCTTGCCCATCTCATCATCGATCACTTTGGAGAGCGCGTGAGTTCTGCCAACAAGAAAAAGATGGTTCAGCAGTTTCACCACATGAAGCGGGAGAATTTTCTCACCTTTTACGCCCACTGTGAAAGCATTGCCAAGATCCGACACATCCGCGATTTCGTGGATTTGCGAAAAATCCGGGCAAAAACCTTGCTCATCAACGGGGAGGATGACACCCTTCTCGACAACCGGGACCTTGAAGTTGCGTCCCGAGAGATCCCTCATTGTGAGGTCAAAATTGTCAAGAACGCGGGTCATTTTCTCCATTGGGAAAGGGAGGATATCTTGAATATCTACGAAGAGTATCTTCAGAAAGATTCCGGGAACGGGATCTGGAGGTGGCTTCGCGGCAACAGGAGACCAAAAAAATTAGCCGCCCCAAAAAGTCTACTCCCGGTCGCGTTTCTTCTCGCAGGCTTTCTCGTAACAGGGGCGGGAGAGACGAAAGCGGCGACCTGTAACAAGGCATGGATGTGGGATTCGTGCAAAGAGGCCTCCGAGGGCTGCCCCGAGTCAAACGCCTGCCGTAACCAAGCGGTCGAGGGTTGGCTCCGTAGAAAAAAGGAATGCCAGCAGGACATCGTGAGGGCCTGGGACGACATTCGGAACTCTTGTGAATCCTGCAACCGGGAAAACTGCTTTTAATCCTTCCCAATCCATGGCTCCTTCACCGGAGAAAAAACCGACCCAGTTCAGGATTCTGCTGATCGAAGACGACGCCTCCTACGCCCAAGTTCTTACCATCGCACTCACTGCCATCGCCAATCCCTCCTACGAGTTGCAAGTGGCGGGGAATCTCCGGGAAGGGCTCGGCCGGTTTTCCCATGGAAATTTTGACGCCGTCCTCCTTGATCTCAACCTTCCCGATAGTCATGGCATCGACACCGTGACCAAAACTTGTGCCCGGATAACGGCTGTTCCCATTGTGGTTTTGACGGCCATCGACGATGATTCGCTCGGCATCGAGGCCTTAAGGAAAGGCGCACAGGAATATTTATTCAAAGGCTATGTGCACGGAAAAATGCTTTCCCGCGTAATCAGTTATGCTGTGGAAAGGAAACGTATCGAGGCGGAACTCCGGAAAGCCAATCAAGATTTAAGAGAGATGCAGATGAAGGTGGTCCAGTCCGAGAAATTGGCGGCCCTCGGAAGGTTTTCCGCAGGGGTGGCCCATCAGGTAAGGAATCCCCTGGGAATCATCCTGGGCGGGATCGAGTTCATAGAAAGAAAATTGCCCAAAGGGGACAACAATCTTCACACTTCCATCGTCAGAATTAAGGATTCCATTCAGAGAGCCGATGCCATTTTACAGGGCCTTCTTCGATTCAGCGGACCGTCCCAGCTTAAGAGCGAAAGGATCCAGCCCGAAACCATTATTCAGGAGGCCATCGCTTTGCTGAAATCGAAGGCGCCGCTTAAAAACATTACCATCAAAACGGAATTTCAGGAAAAAGAGAAGCCATGGATTGAAGCGGACAAAAACCAGATGCAGCAGGTTCTTTTTAATTTATTGATGAATGCCGCCGAGTCCATGCCCAAAGGGGGTGAAATCCGGGTCAAGAGTTCCCTCTCGCCCGCGCCGGGGCCCGGTTCGGATGCCCCCGTTTGCATGATTGAGGTGGCCGATAGCGGAGGGGGAATCGCCAAAGAAGATTTAAGCAAAGTTTTTGAGCCCTTTTTTACTACCAAAATGGAAAAAAAAGGAATCGGTTTGGGGCTTTCGGTTTCCAAGGCCATTGTGATGGACCATAAAGGAGAACTGGTTCTCGAGAGCGAAAAAGGAAAGGGGACAAAGGCCAGGATTTTTTTGCCGCGGGCCGGGAAGTAAGGAGGAGCGAGGGAAATGAAAGAAACCTTGAGAAAAAAGTTAAAGAAAATTTTGATCGTGGATGATGAACAAGATTTTAGTTTTTTTATCGGAGAGAATTTGAAAGAAACCGGAAATTATGAAGTGAGGATCTCAAACAACGGGAAGCAGGGCCTGAAGGAGGCGCGGTCCCACCAGCCCGACCTCATTCTTTTGGACATTATGATGCCCGAGATGGACGGTCTTGAAGTCTTAAAAAAGCTCAAGGAAGATAGAAAAACCTTGTCCATTCCCGTAATTATGCTCACCGCCAAAAGGGACATGGACACCAAACGGGATGCGGCCAGTCTTTACGGCGAAGCCTACCTTGAAAAACCTGTGGAGATCGAGGTCCTCAAATCGAAAATCGAAGCCACATTGGACCGGATGGGAAAAGCCTCGTAACCCGCTTGCGAACTTTTCTCCTTTTACTGCTGATCCCTCTCCTTAGCCTTTCCTGCGGTCTTATAAAACAAGAAGAGCCCCAGAAAAAAACCGAAGAACCCGGAGATATCCTCGTCTTAAATAAAGGAGGAATGATCCAGGGAAAAATTCTTCAGGAAACTCCGGAGGCCGTGATTATCCGATGGCAGGACGGAAACATCACCTTCCAGCGAAGCGAGATTTTGGAGATCAAGTATGCCGCCAAGCCCATTGAAGATGCTTCCGGGATCGCCCTCGCGCCGCCCCAGAACGTAGGTGCGGAGGCAGAGCTGGACCCCTCCGCCTACCCCCGTCTTTATCTTAAAAATGGACAAGTGGTGGCCGGAACCCTCCTGAGTAAAAGGGAGGACGGTTTTTATTTAAAACAGCCCCTTCCCGGAGGCGGAATGATTGAACAGGGGTTTCCCTTTGACAAGATCGAGAGAATCCTCCTCTGGCCGCCGCTCGACGAAAGCGCGTTGGGCAATGAATTTCAAAATATAAAAAAGCAGTTCCCGCGTTTTTCCCACCATAAAAAGCCGCCTTACCATGTGCTTACAGACAGTGAATATTCGGATTTGGTACAATATTTAAAGGCCTTACAGCAATTCCATCAAAATTTTATCGTTCATTTTTTTGATTTGATCGATCCCAAAATCGGACCGAGACCGCTCGCCGTGGTGCTCTTTGCCAATTACGAACAGTTTCGTCAGTACGGAGGCCTTCCGGAAGGTTCCAACATGGTGGGATTCTATGTGCCCGCGAGCCGGATTCTTTTCCTTTTTAACGCAAAGGAAACGTTTATGATGCAGCTCTTTTTTTCCAGAAGCGGGAGCGTGGAAAAAAATATCGAGACGATGGAGGCACGGGTCAAAAACAGCCAGACGATTGACCCTGCCGAAAAATTGCGGGCACAGGGATACCTTGATTTGGCCCGTCAGGAAATTCAGAGCGAGCGGGCCGATAAAGAATATCAGGCCCGTGAATTTACGATGCAGATTATCCGCCACGAAGGCGGCCACCAACTTTTGCATCTTTTCGGGATTGACTCCGATACGGTTTACCGGGGGGCCTGGTTTTCGGAGGGGCTCGCTTGCTATCTTGAACCGGAGGAATTGGGGGGCCTCAATAAATGGAGGCTCATGGATCTCCGTTATGAAACGGAGAGGGGCCGGAACCTGATGCCCCTTCAGTATCTCTTGAGTTTTCGTTCCGGGGCGGGCCTTCACCGGGTGCTGGATTCTTCTTATGCGATTCTGGGTTATGCCCAAAGCTGGGCTTTTGTTTATTTTTTGATGCAAGGCCCTTACCGGGAGGGCTTTTTGAATTATCTCCGCGAGATTCCGAAACAAGAGAAGGACTTCAATTTGGAGAAAGACCTGGCGCTTTTGGAAAAACACCTGGGCCGCCCCCTCAAAGAATTGGAAGGCGAATTTGTGAGTTGGGTCCGGGACTTGATCCAGAATAAAATCGAAGCCAAGGAATATGAAAATTACCGCCTGCTTAAGATTGCCCAGGAGTAAGCCGATATTTATGATACGTTTAAATGACGAAAATGAAAAAAATTTGGATGTTGCTTGCGGCGGTATTCGGATGGCTGCTTTTGACGGGGCTCGGCGGCGTGAACTTTTTCCCGGAACCCCCTGCTCCCAAAATATTTTTTCCTCAACTTTCACCGCCGCTCGAAACCCGGGAGTCTCCGACTCTCTTTCATCTCGAATCCCAATGGAGGACGAAGCGCCTCCTCGCGACCTCTGCTTAAGCCGATGGCTGGGCCTTTATGGAAAAGTTCATCTGTGAGCATTGCGGTCATCGCTTCGAAAGCGAGCCCGTGGAATCGATTGTCTGCCCGAACTGCTCCTGGTCCACTTCGGTAAAAAAAGAAGAAGCAGAACGCCCTAAAATCGTCACCCCAAAAGCTGCACCGCCTTCCCGCCCTCAAACTTCAAGCGCTTCGTCCGCCCCGCCCCGGCCCTTCGTTTTGGGCGGGGGAGCGCTTCTGATTCTGGTTCTGGTCGGCGTGGCCATTTTCGCGGCCCAACACCTTTTAAAGCAGGACCAGATCATTCAGAAGATCGAATCCAAAAATGCCGATGAGATCGCCTCCCAGGCGCCCGAGCTTGCGCTCCTCCCGGCCGAACAAGAGGTCCTGAATCGAAAAATTTCTTTGGAGACGGACCGTCCGCTGACCGAGGCAGAGAAGCAAACCGTCAACCGAAGAATTCCGTTGCGGTCCCGTTCGGTCCGCGGTCTTCCAACCCCCCCTTGGGACGAGCTTCAGTTTGAAGCCTTTCTGAAGTCCCAGGAACTTCAATACAAACTTCCCCTCGAATGGTCCTACCGCCGGAAGTTAAAAAGTATTTTTAAACTGCATTACGTTGCCGCGGCCGCGGCCTTTGACGAAAAAGATCATCTGAAATCCCGGGACGAATGGATCCGCTCGCTCGCTATTCCCGTTTATAAAAACAATATCCAAAAGCACCGCGGCGTCATCCTGACCATGCTCCGCCCCTACATCAACGACACCCTTTCCCGCATCGGGCTTCTCAGCGCCTTGTTGACCGAAAAGGAATCTTCCGCCGAAGAAAGGGTCAAAGAAAATTATGCGGCCCTCCTTGAACTTTTACAAAATCAGTCTTGGGAAGAAGCGAATGCCAAACTGCTTGAAATCCAAAAAGATTTGGAGAGTTTGGAAAAGACGGGACAAGCGGCGCCCGCCGCTCCGCCCCCTTTGCCTCCGGAAATCAATCAAGTCGACGCTGATATCCGGGAAGTGCTTTTATCTCAAGCCGCACCCAGCCAATGGATGGGACGGGATTGGGAAGTTTTTAGGCAGGATCTCTTGGCCAAAGAGAGAGTGGTTCAGGGCCACCTGCCGGCAACGTTTGAAGCCGTTCGCTCGGACTACCATAAGGCCTTGAGTTTTATTGAAAGCGGAAATTGGGCCGAGGCGAGGGAGCTCCTTCAAAAAATCCAATTTCCCCCCGAACTCGTTGAAGACGCCCGCGCAAAAATAGAAATTCTGAATAAACTAATCCCGCCCGCTCCTCTTGCCGCCGAATCTCTTGATTCTCAAGAGAAAACGAGGTAAGCTCACCGGAATGGCCTTAAAGCCGGTGTACGCCTTGGTGGCCGATCTTTTTTTTGCGACAAAGATTGTGAAAACGGCCCAAAGTTTAGCGCTTGAAGCCAGGGCGTTTGACACGGCCGAACGGCTGATTCAGGCCGCCAAGGAAAAGGAACCCAGCGTGGTTCTTTTAGATTGCCAGGGACTCGAGAAAGAAGCCTTTCGGGTACTTGACTCGTTTCGCTCGGAGCCCTCCCTTTCAAAAGTCCCTCGCATCGGTTATCTTTATCATGGTGCCCAAGAGTTGAAACGCGATATGCGGAACGCGGGTTGCGAGCAGGTGTTCACAAAATCTGAATTTACGAAAGGACTCGAAAATATTTTGGCGAGATTTGTCCATGGTTTTTCATCTCGGATTTGAACTGCCGGCCCCGGAAGTGATGGATGCGGAGGGGGAGGATCTGACTCCTCTGGAGGTAAAGATCGTCCAAAAACAGATCCGCAAGAATTCGGCGGTGATTGATGATTATGTCGACCGGCTTGATCTTTTGGTCAATAAGGAGCACCACCCCAATCGGGAAGTCTTCATTCGGAAAATCCGTGAGCGGATGTTTCTTTTGATGGAGGAAAACGACACGTTCCGCCGCCTCCTGTGGCGGCATTGGCAGGGCAAAATCCCGCGCGTGAAAGTATTTGAATGAGAGGTTCAGTCACGGTCTTGATCCTTGGCGGAGGCCAGGGAAAAAGACTTTTCCCCCTTACCCTTTACCGTTCCAAGCCCGCCGTCCCGATCGGGGGGAAATATCGCCTCGTCGATATCCCGATTTCCAATTCGATCAATTCGGGCCTTCGGCGCCTCTTTGTCCTGACGCAATTTAACTCCACCTCGCTGCACCGCCATATTTACCGGACGTATCCCTATGAACCCTTCCGGCAGACCTCGGTCGAACTCTTGGCCGCCGAGCAGACCCTGGAGAACCGCGACTGGTTTCAGGGGACTGCGGATGCGGTCCGGAAGCACCTCGGCCATTATCATGTCCGTCCGGGTGACCGGGTTTTGATCCTCTCGGGAGACCATATTTACCGGATGGATTACCGGACCATTCTTGATTTCCACACAAAAAAAGCGGCGGATTTGACCATCGCCACCGTTCCTGTGGAGCGGAAAGAAGTCGGACGGTTCGGGATCATGCGGACCCGTTCCGACGGCCAAATCACGGATTTTAAAGAAAAACCCGGATCGGGCGACAACATCCAGAATTTTGTGATCCCGGACGGGGTTCGAAAGGAGTTCGCTCTCAAGGGCAAAAGCGACCTTTTTCTGGCCTCCATGGGAGTTTATGTTTTTAAGGCGGAGGTCTTAATCAAGCTTTTGCAGGGCCAGGAAGCGGATTTCGGAAGAGAAGTGATCCCCAAGGCCATCCATCAGGTGAAGGCCTGCGGGTTTGTCTTTGACGGTTACTGGCGCGATATCGGAACGATCCGCAGTTTTTATGAAGCCAGCCTTGAAATGACCCAGGAGGACCCTCCCTTCAGCTTCTTTTCGCCGAGCCGCTGGATTTTTACGCGTCCCCGCTTTCTTCCCCCTTCCAACATTCTTTCGAGCCGCTTAAAAAATATCCTTCTCTCGGAAGGGTGTATTCTGCGGGGCGCCACGGTCGAGGATTCGGTGGTGGGGCTTCGTTCGGTGATCCGGGAGGGCACGACGATCCGAAAAAGCGTTTTGATGGGGGCTGATTTTTATCATGATGAGGAAATGATAGAAACAAAACCCGATCTCGGGATCGGGAAAGAATGCGTGATTGAAAACGCCATCATTGATAAAAATGTGAGGATCGGAAACGAAGTCATGATCCGCAACAAGAAAAATTTGACGGAGGCCGACGGACCGAACTACCACATTCGGGACGGAATCGTCATTATTCCGCGGGGGGCTCTCGTACCGGATGGAACCCAAATCTAAAAAACCCCTCACCCCACCCTCTCCCCTGACAGGGGAGAGGGTAAGGGTGAGGGGAGAGGAAATCGTCTTTTGGTTCTTTTTTGCCTTCGGACTTTTGACGGTACTCCTGGCGCTGGGCGGGGGAGGCTATGCGCTTTCTCGGGAGAAGGGTTTCGGGGCCGGGGCCGTGGGTTATCTTTTGATTTTCCTGGGCCTTTCTTTGGCGGGAATGCTCGGGAGCCTTATTTTTATCCGTTCAAGGGAAAAGAAAAAGCAGTGAAAAAGAAACGTTCCAACACCGTCCGGATCGCGCTCATTCAAATGCGGGCCGGGGCGCGTCCCTCGGACAACCTCAAAAAAGCCCTTGCGAAAATCCGTGAAGCCGCCCGAAAAGGGGCGAAGATTATCTGCCTGCAGGAGCTTTTCTCGTCGCCTTATTTTCCTCAAATTGAAGACGCTAAAAATTTCACCCTCGCAGAGCCGGTTCCCGGGCCGAGCCTCCAGGCCTTGAGTGAAGCGGCCCGCTCGCTGAAGGTGGTGATCATTGCCTCCTTATTTGAAAAAAGGACGGACGGCATTTACCACAATACGGCCGCTGTCCTCGATGCGGACGGGAGCTTTCTCGGAAAATACCGGAAAATGCACATCCCGGACGACCCCGGCTACTACGAAAAATTTTATTTCACGCCCGGGGATCTGGGGTTCCAGAGCTTTTCAACCCGTTACGCCAAAGTGGGCGTTTTGGTCTGCTGGGACCAGTGGTTTCCCGAAGCGGCCCGCATCACGGTGCTTTCGGGCGCGCAAATTCTTTTTTATCCCACGGCAATCGGATGGCTCGACCGGGAGCCGCCCAAGGCCCGCAAGGCCCAGCAGGCCGCCTGGGAGATCATTCAAAGAAGCCACGCCGTGGCGAACGGCGTTTTCGTGGCCTCCGTGAACCGCGTGGGCAAAGAGAAAAAGATCAAATTCTGGGGAAGCTCTTTTATTTCCGACCCCTTTGGGCAAATCCTCGCCAAAGCGGCGGCGGAAAAAGAAAAGGTCCTGATTGCGGACTGCCGCCTGGACCAGATTCGCGAAACGCGCGAAGGCTGGCCCTTTCTCCGTGATCGGCGGATCGATGCCTACGGGGCTTTAAATTCCCGTCTCATTGATCAAACCCAACCGGCTCCCCTGGCGGAGTCCCTTCGCGATTGAAGATGTCATTGCGAGGCGGCGCTCCAAAACCCGGCCGAAACAATCCCATTGAGATTGCTTCGCCCGCCAAAGTACGTTGGCGGGCTCGCAATGACAAATTGGAGACACCCTCCCAACTCGGTTACCGGATGGGCGCCGAATGGGAGCCTCACGAAGCCACCTGGCTTGCCTGGCCCCACAATGAGGAAACCTGGCCCGGCCAAGTCCCCGAAGTCCAGGAAACTTACCTTCAAATGATGGAAGCCCTCCTCCCCGGAGAAAAAGTGCGCCTTTTGGTGAATGACGAAGCCGCCCGCGAAAAGGTATCAAAGAAACTCCGTTCCCGGGGAGTCCGCGAAAAAAACGTCGTTTATTATTTGGTCCCCACGGTCGATGCCTGGGTCCGCGATTACGGCCCCAATTTTATTCTAAGAAACTCCGGCCCAAAGAAAGAAGCCGCTTTTGTGAAATGGGGATTTAATGCTTGGGGAGGGAAGTACGACTCCCTTGCCGAAGACGATCGGGTGGGCGGTCAATTAGCCCCCCTTTTGGGAATTCCGGTTTTCCGGCCCGGGATGATTCTTGAAGGCGGCTCCATCGACCCCAACGGGGAAGGAGCTTGTCTTACCACAGAACAGTGCCTTCTTAATCCCAATCGAAACCGCGGACTTTCCAAATCCGCGGTCGAGGAAACGCTTAAGAATTTTTTAGGATTCACGCATTTTATCTGGCTGGGGGAGGGGATTGAAGGGGATGATACGGACGGACACATTGACGATATTGCCCGGTTCGTGAACCCGACGACGGTGGTCGCGGCCGTCGAAGAAGATTCCTCCGATCCCAATCAGGCGGTCCTGAAAGAAAATCTTAAGAGATTACGGGAAGCAACCGATCAAAAAGGGAGAAAGCTTGCGCTCGTCACAGTTCCCATGCCTGGTAAAGTGGAAGGGCCGGGGGGCCGGGTGCCGGCAAGTTATATGAACTTCTACATTGCGAACGGCGTTGTCCTGGTTCCCATTTTCGGCCATGCAAACGATCCCAAGGCGCTTTCCATTCTTAAAGACCTTTTTCCGAAAAGAAAGGTGATCGGGGTCCGCTCCGAAACTCTGGTGTTGGGTTTAGGTGGGATTCATTGCGTGACCCACGAGGAGCCGGCGGTTTAAAAAATGATTACCGAATCCTGGATTGGGAATCTCGTCGGAGGGCTTCTCCTCGCCTTGATCGCAACCTTTGCCATGGCCGAGGCGAAATCGAGTTCCCTTGTCCCCAAATCCCTCCTTCTCTGGCCCGCGCTTTTGGTTGTCTACGGGGTCATTAATCTGGTCCAGACCTGGCAATTTTCCGAAATTTTTCTGGGGGTCTTGGGGGTTGTTTTAATTCTTTGCGGCCTTCAGGCGGCTTTGGTGAATATCCGCCGGCTGGGCCCCTGGCCGAGCGGCGCGGTTTGGCTGGGGTTCATTTTGGCGGGACTGGGTTTTCAACTTTACCCTTTCTTTGAGCACCACTTGATCGGTTTTATTTGGATGGCGATCGGACTTGCCAAAGTGACGCGGGAGCGGAGCGCCGCTTTGGAAACAGGGACGCCCCTTTGGATTTCACTTCTTTATGTGCAGGCGGTTTTACTGGCTTCCTACCGTTAGAGGTTAGAACCGGTAGAGGTAGTGGTACCGTTCTCCCTGCTCTTTGAGCCAAAACACGAAGTTTTCCAGTTCCTCGTGGGTCGGCCGGTCAACGTCTTCAAAGGCGCAAGCGATCCGGTCGCTTCTGACGGGGGTACCGATAGGCCCTGACCACGTAAGCCTTAATATGAAGGACTTTATTCGGAGCATAGTTGGAAGAGAATCGAAGGGTCAAATCCACCGGCGTTCCTTTGGCCAGGGAGGAAGGGGAGGCAAAACGAATGCCGCGGGTTGAAATATCGCGGCCTTCTCCCTCCTCGGTTACCTCTCCCGGGATTTGATAATCCAAATCGAGGGCGTTATCGGTCCAGATGCGGACGCGTTCGGCCTGGCGTCGTTCAGCCAGCCTAATTCCGGGTATTTTGATCTCAAATCCGAAGAGTTTCATGGAATTGTCAAAAAAAAGTCCTAACCCTTTCTAGCAAAAGGAGTTAATTTGCCCTCCAATCCGCCCGGCGTGCTCAAAAGAAGCTTGGGCCTCTTTGCCCTGATTGCCTATGGAGTGGGGGATATTTTAGGGGCCGGAATCTATGCTCTTATAGGTAAAGTGGCAGGGTTTGTGGGGACGGGGGCGTGGCTTCCTTTCCTTTTTTCCTTTGCCGTGGCCATTCTTACCGGGTTTACTTACGCCGAGCTCGCTTCCCGGTATCCCCGCTCGGCCGGGGCCGCAATTTACAGCCTGAAGGCCTTCCGCCAGCCCGCCTTTTCCTATTTTCTGGGGTTCCTTGTCCTGATGTCCGGCGTGGTTTCGATGGCCACGGTTTCCCATGCCTTTGCGGGGTATGTCAAAGCCATTTGGCCGGGGGTCCCCCCGGTGTTTGTTCTCATCGGATTTTTTCTGATGCTCACCCTTATTAATTTCTGGGGAATCAACGAATCTTCACTCACGAATATTTTTTGCACGGCCGTCGAAATTTCGGGAATCCTCATTGTGGTTTTCGCGGGTTTGAAATGGTTTGGGAGCGTTTCTTACTTTGAAATTTCTCCCCCGGAAGGCCAGACTCCGATGAACGCTTTTTTTCAGGCCGCGGTCCTTTCTTTTTATGCCTTCATCGGTTTTGAGGACATGGCCAACGTCGCCGAAGAAACCCGCCAGCCCGAAAAATTTCTCCCCCGCGCGATCATCATTTCCATCGGCATTGTCACCCTTCTTTATATTCTGACCGCCCTGATGGCGGTTTCGGCCGTGCCTCCCCGCGAGCTTGCGGCTTCTTCCGCCCCGCTTCTCCTTGTGGCCGAAAGGGGATTTCCCTGGATTTCCCGGGAATTATTCGCTTTGATCGCGCTCTTTGCCGTGACGAATACGGCGCTTGTGAATTTCATTATGGGTTCGCGGCTTCTTTACGGAATGGCGTCGATGGGCCTTGCGCCTTCTTTTTTAGGGCGCGTTCACCCGAAACGGCAAACCCCTTACGTGGCCATCGGAGTTGTTTTTTTTATTGCACTCATACTCAGCCTGACGGGGACTTTGGTCATTCTGGCCCAATCCAACAGCCTCATCCTTCTGACGGTCTATTTTTTCATGAACCTTTCTCTGATTCTCATTAAATTCCGTCCCGGGGAGACCCAAGCGCCTTTTCAAATTCCAAGAGCCATTCCATTTTTTGGGGCTTTGAGCGCTTTTTTTCTTATTTTTTTCGTAGACCGCCGGGCCTTTCTCACCGTGCTGGTGCTTTTGGGGCTGGGTCTCGGGGTTTATTTTTTAATGGGTTTGAGCGGAAAAAAATTGTCCCATGACCCTTCCGTCTGAGCAAATTCGCCCGGTGGGAATCGAGGATTTGGCGAAAAAAGAGATCCTCGTCACCTGGGGGGACGGGCACCGGAGCCTTTACGCTTACCCTTATTTAAGAAGCCGGTGCCGGTGCGCGGCCTGCCTGGATGAATGGACGGGTGCCTCTAAAATCCTCCCGGAAAAAATTTCAAACGAAATCCACCCTGTGAAAACCCGTGCAGTCGGAAACTATGGGGTCCGTTTTGATTGGTCGGACGGCCATGCGACCGGAATTTACGCCTTCGACTACCTTCGCTCGATTTGTCCCTGCGAAGCCTGCAGGGCCGTCTGAAAAACAGCCTCCGTCACCCCGGATAAAAACTCGAGGTCGAGCGTTTCAATCGTATCTTTCCCGGTGTGATAATAAGGATTCCGGTAGAAAGAGGTGTCGGTCACAAGAAGGGCCGGAAATCCTTCGTCCCAAAAGGGCGAGTGGTCGCTTAAGCGCGCATCCGGAAAAATCCAGCCTTTGGCGGGCAAAACAAGCGATTCCACCCAAAGCCCCGCCACCCCAGAAAAAATTTTTTTCACTTCATCCAGCCATTCTTTGGATCCGGTGTCCGCCACGAGGCCGATAAAGCTGCCCACATCGGGATAAAAGGGTTTCAAAACGAAAGGCATTTTCTGGGAATTTTTTTCCCGGGAGGTATAAGCCACCATTTCGAGGGAAAGCATCCCCTTCACCGGGATTTTTTCCTTTTTCAATTTCCGGGCATGGAAACGGCTTCCGATCATTCCGTATTCTTCGAGATTGAAAAAGGCGAACTCAACGGAAGAAGATTTCAAAGCCGTTGTTTTTTGAGAATCCGAAAAAAGCCGTGCAACCTCAAGGAGCGCCGCGACCCCGCTGGCATTGTCGTCCGCTCCGGGCGAGCCGGGGACCGAATCGAAGTGGGCGCCGAGGATGATCCGGGGCCGGTCACTTGCAAGCCCAAGCCGCGCAATGAGATTCGAAAAACTCCGGTTGAGATAGGAAAATTTTTCCTCAAGGACTTCAAATCCGTAGGAACGCAATTCTTTCCCAAGGTAGGATTGGGTTTCGATTAAAATTTCCGGCGAGGTCTCGAAATTTCTTTCGCGGGAAATTTTCTCGAGATGAGCGAGGAGTCGTTTTGGATCGGGTTTGCTAGCCACAATTAAAGCGTCATTGCGAGCCCCGAAGGGGCGAAGCAATCTCGTTATTTAGATTGCTTCGTCGGCTTCGCCTCCTCGCAATGACGAATAGGCGCATTAAAGGACTTTTTTGGAAAGAAGTTTCAGCTGGGAATCGAATTCGTAAACGATCGGGACGCCGGTGGGAATTTCCACTTTCAGGATTTGCTCGGGGGTGAGCTTTTCAATTTCCATCACAATGGAGCGAAGGCTGTTGCCGTGGGCGGCGATCAGAATATTTTTCCCCTCGCGAAGATCCTTGATGATCATTTTTTTAAAATAGGGGAGCGTGCGGGCGGCGGTGTCTTTTAAGCTTTCCCCGCCGGGGGGCGCGATGTCGTAACTCCGCCGCCAAAGTTTGACTTTTTCCGCCCCAAACTTTTTTGCCGTCTCCTCCTTATTCAGTCCTTGAAGCTCTCCGTAGTGGCGTTCATTGAGCGCTTGATCTTTGGCGATGGGGATTCCGTTTTTTTCCGCGGCCTCGAGGGCAATTCGAAGGGTTTCGGTGGCCCGGCGGAGAACCGACGTATAAGCCTTATCAATAGAAAAGGCTTTCAGTTTATTCCCCGCTTGCCGGGCTTCCTTGATTCCCCGCTCGGAGAGGGGAACGTCCACCCAGCCCGTAAAGCGGTTTTCGAGGTTCCACTGCGATTCACCGTGCCGGAGCAAAATAAGAAGAGCCATGGATTTTCTTGCTTGTATAAGGGAGTCATTATAAATTATTCCGAATGTCATTGCGAGCCCGCAGGGCGAAGCAATGACGCTTTTACCGCGCGGGTGTTGCATAGTGGTAATGCCCGAGCCTTCCAAGCTCGAGTCGAGGGTTCGATTCCCTCCACCCGCTCCAATTACTCTTTACACACTATATTGGGGGTTAGCCGTAACATCCTTCTGTATATAGTGTTGCAGGCTTAAAATATCAAGGAAAGGGTCCTATAATCCGACCCTTAATTAACCGTCCCAACTGCCCCAAAGTCTACGTTCGTAAAAAGGGACTTGACAATAAGATACGTATCAATAGAATCTACGCACCTTCACACAGTAGTGGACTGTTTTCTAATTTAAAGAAAAAAGCACGAATAAAGCCCGAAGACAGCGTGGATTCATCTACGCTGGAGCGGGCTGCTGTAGCTCAGTCGGTAGAGCACGTCCTTGGTAAGGACGGGGTCGCCGGTTCAATTCCGGCCAGCAGCTAGAGAACAAGGAGACCGAAATGGCTAGAGAGAAATTTGAGCGTAAGAAACCTCACGTGAATATCGGCACCATCGGACACGTTGACCACGGAAAAACCACGTTAACGAGTGCCATTACCAAAGTCCTGGCCAAGAAAGGCCTGGCCCAGGTGAAAGAGTACGCCGAAATCGCCAAAGGCGGAACGGTCCGTGACGAATCAAAAATTCTCACGATCGCCGTGGCCCACGTGGAATATGAATCCGAAAAACGCCATTACGCTCACGTGGACTGTCCCGGCCACGCGGACTACATTAAAAACATGATCACGGGCGCCGCTCAAATGGACGGCGCGATCCTGGTCGTGTCCGCAGCCGACGGACCGATGCCTCAAACCCGCGAACACATCCTCCTAGCCCGCCAAGTCGGAGTTCCCGCCATTGTCGTTTTCCTCAATAAATGTGATGCCGTTGAAGATCCCGAACTTCTGGATCTCGTTGAACTGGAAGTCAGAGAACTTCTGAAAAAGTACGATTATCCGGGAGACAAAACTCCCATCATCCGCGGATCCGGTTTGCAGGCAGCCCAAAAACCTGAAGATCCCAAAGCCAACCAACCCATTTTCGATCTTATGAAAGCCCTCGATGATTTCATCCCCGAACCCAAGCGTGATATCGACAAACCCTTCCTGATGTCCGTTGAAGACGTCTTCACCATTTCCGGAAGAGGCACGGTCGGAACGGGCCGCGTCGAGAGGGGGAAAATTACGGTGGGGGCCGAAGTTGAAATCGTCGGTTTGAGAGAAAAGCCCTTAAAGACCACGATCACGGGAATCGAGATGTTCCGAAAGACCCTCGATTATGCCCAGGCCGGAGACAACGTGGGGGCGCTCCTCCGCGGCGTTGAGAAAAAAGACCTGGAGCGCGGAATGGTCATCGCCGTTCCCGGCACCGTGAATCCCCATACGAAATTTAAAGCACAAGTTTACATTCTGACCAAGGAAGAAGGGGGCCGCCACACTCCTTTCTTTACCGGATATCGTCCGCAGTTTTATTTCCGGACGACCGACGTGACCGGCGTCGTCACTTTGCCTCAAGGGGTCGAGATGGTGATGCCCGGAGACAACGTGGCCATTGAAGCTCAACTCATTGGTCCTGTGGCAATGGAAAAAGAATTGCGTTTTGCCGTCCGCGAAGGCGGCAAGACGGTAGGAGCGGGTGTAGTCACCGAAGTTCTTAAGTAGTTTCCTCGCTTCGTATAAACCCAAACATTCAGACATCTTTGGCGAACTGACCTAAACTGCGGGGTGATTTACTTTCGCCGTAATAGACCCTGCGGAACGGTTGTCCCAAACACAACAAACGGATTGATTTTTTATGCAGGAGATTATTACCCTTGCGTGCGCCGAATGTAAACGCAGGAATTACTCCACACGCAAGAATAAAAAGACAAGCCCGGACCGGCTGGAATTGAAGAAATACTGCAAATTTTGCCGGAAACACACCCCGCATCGGGAGCACAAATGAGGGGCGCGGTTCGAGTCATAGGCCAGTAGCTCCAATTGGCAGAGCACGGGACTCCAAATCCTGGGGTTGGGGGTTCGACTCCCTCCTGGCCTGCGTGAGGGAAAATGTTTCAATTTATCCGCGAGACCCAACAGGAACTTAAGAAAGTAAGCTGGCCCAGCCGCCAAGAATTAATGGGCTCAACGGGGGTGGTGATCTTCACCACCTTTATTTTGGCGGTTTTCGTGGGGACCGTGGATTTCTTTTTATCCATTGTGATTCGATTGCTGATTCGATAAGGGGCTTTGTTTAATTTATGGACATGGATGCAAAGTGGTACGTGGTTCATACCCAGACAGGGGCGGAGGCCAAGGTCAAAGCCAATTTGATGACCCGGGCAGAGGCCGCCGGACTGTCTTCACGGATCCACCAGGTTTTTATTCCGACCGAGAAGGTGAGCGAGGTCAAGGGCGGGAAGAAAAAGATCAGCGAGAGGAAATTCTTCCCGGGCTACATCCTGGTTCAGATGGAATTGACAGATGAAAGCTGGTACCTCGTCCGCAACACTCCGGGAATTTCCGGATTTGTCGGCTCGGGAAAAAAACCCATTCCTCTTTCGGAAGACGAAGTGGGCCAAATTTTAAGACAGCAGGAAGAGAAGACGGCCAAACCCAAACCCAAGGTGGAATTCGGGGTGGGGGAAAGCGTCCGCGTGAAGGAAGGCGCCTTTGCCAATTTTAACGGGACGATCGAAGAGATCAATCCGAACCGGGGCAAACTCAAAGTCCTCGTGAGTATTTTCGGCCGCTCCACTCCGGTTGAGCTGGAATATTGGCAGGTAGAAAAAATTTAAGGACTTATGGCTAAAAAAGTTGTCACCAAAGTAAAACTTCAGGTCCCGGCGGCGCAGGCGAATCCGGCGCCCCCGATCGGGCCGGCCCTCGGCCAGCACGGCGTCAACCTCATGGAATTTTGCAAGCAGTTTAACGAGCGGACGAAAGACCGCGCCGGAACGATTCTCCCGGTGGTCATCTCCATTTATGAAGACCGGTCTTTTACCTTTATTTTGAAGTCCCCTCCTGTGGCGGTCCTCCTGAAGAAGGCTGCGGGGCTTGCCAAGGCATCGCCCGAACCCGGACGGAACACGATCGGAAAAGTGACGCGCCAGCAGGTGGAACAAATCGCGCGGGAGAAAATGAGCGATTTGAACACCGCCAAGCTTGAATCGGCGGCGCGGCAGGTGGAAGGTGCCGCAAGAAGCATGGGCATCGAAGTGGTGAAATAATGCCGCAAGCCAAGGAAAAACGAAGCAAACGGTATCAAAAGAGGGCCGTGTTGGTTGACAAGGCAAAGACTTATCCCGTGCGGGACGCGGTGCGGATCCTTAAACAAGTCCCCGACGCCAAATACGATGAAACCCTGTCGCTTAATTTTCAATTGGGCGTCGACCCCGAGCAGTCGGGCGAAATGGTCCGCGGCACGGTGGCGCTTCCCCACGGCACCGGAAAAAAGTTGAGGGTCATTTGTTTTTGCAAAGGCGAAGGCGCCAAGACGGCCCAGGAGGCCGGCGCGGACACGGTCGGCGCGGAAGATTTGATCCAAAAAATTCAGGGAGGATGGATGGAGTTTGATGCGGTGGTGGCCCACCCGGACATGATGCGCGAGGTGAGCAAACTCGGAAAAGTTTTGGGCCCCAAGGGCCTCATGCCCTCCCCCAAAAGCGGTACCGTGACCCCGGATGTGGCACGGGCGGTCAAAGAATTAAAGAAGGGCCGCATTGAATTCAAGACGGACAAGACCGCAGGGCTTCACGTCGCTTGCGGGAAAATGTCTTTTCCGGAACAGGCGCTCGAGGAAAACGTGCAGACCATTCTCAAGGCGGTCCGGGACGCAAAACCGCAGTCTTCCAAAGGAATTTATTTAAGAAAGGCGACCCTGTCGGTTTCGCAGGGGCCGGGGATCGCCCTGGCGGTTTCTTCCCTGTAAGCCGAAATGGTCATGCTATCCAATTTGAAATCCATGACGAAAGAAAGCAAGCCAAAACAAAAAAGAGACCAAGTCTCCCTGGCGAAGAAATTGATCCTGGCTGAGATTGAGAAGGAATTCGGCGGGGCGAAATACGCCTTCTTCAGCCGGTTTGAGCGTTTGAGTGTTGCCGATCTGAGCGAGCTTCGCCGGAATCTCGACAAAGTCTCGAAGCGGACGCTGGTGGCCAAGCATTCTCTGGTGAAGAAGATTCTTGAGAAGATGCAAATCTCGGAGGCGGAAAAACTCCTGCAGGGTTCCATTCTCGTGACGCTCGGGACGGACGAGCCCCAGATTGTTTCAAAGGCCCTGGTGGATTTTGCGAAGGGCCGCGAGTCCATAGAACTGAGAGGACTCATTCTTGATAAGAAGGTCTATGAAGGAAGCTTTGTTAAAGAGCTGGCCAAGCTTCCTTCAAAGAAGGAACTTTTGACGCAGGTGGCGGTCCGGTTTAAATCCCCGATCGCGGCCTTTGCGATCACGCTGAACCAGCTCATTCAGTCTTTAGCGATTGCTTTAAGTGAAGTGCATAAAAAGAGGGCCCAGGCCGCGCCAGCCGCCGCACCCGCTCCGGAAGCACCAGCACCTCCCGCTCCGGAAGCACCGGCAGCACCCGCCGCGCCTGAAGCACCTCCCCAACCGGCGTAATTTAATACGCAATAAATTTTAGAGGAGGCGAGTATGACAACGGAAGCGAAAGTAGAAGAAAAAAAGCACTCAGGGAAAGTCTCTGATCTTATCGATGCGGTGAAGAACCTCTCGGTTTTGGAATTGGCTGAACTTGTAAAAGCCATGGAAGAAACCTTTGGGGTCTCCGCTCAGGCCGCTGTGGCCGTGGCCGCACCCGCAGGCGGCGCCCACGCCGGGGCCGCGCCCGCCGAAGAGAAGACGACTTTCCAGGTCATCTTGGCCTCAAGTGGTGACAAGAAAATCCAGGTCATTAAGGAAATTCGTACCGTCACCAACTTGGGTCTGAAAGAAGCCAAAGATCTCGTTGAGAGCGCTCCGAAGCCCGTCAAAGACGGCGTTTCCAAGGAAGAGGCCGACAAGATTAAGCAGGTTCTCGAATCGGCCGGCGCAAAAGTCGAGATTAAATAACCTTCTTCAATTGAAGAAGACCTTTAAGGAGAGGTGAAAAAGTGAGCGTCCCTGTCAGAGAGAGTTTCAGTAAAGTCCAGGAATGCATGCAGGTTCCGAGCCTGGTTGAAATCCAGGTGAAGTCCTATCAGGAATTCCTCCAGACTGAAGAGGGGAAAAGGCGAAGAAAACGCAAAGGTCTCGAAGCGGCGTTTCAGGACAGCTTTCCCATCGAAAGTTTCGACGGCACTTGCCGTCTGGAGTACGTGGGTTACTCCCTCGGAAAGCCGAAGTATTCCATCCCCGAGTGTCAAAAAAGGGGAATGACTTACGCGGCGCCTTTGAAGATAAAACTCCGCCTGGTGCGGAAAGGCGTGGCCAAGGAGCAGGAAGTCTATATCGGCGAACTGCCCTTGATGACGGAGACGGGGACTTTCATTATTAATGGAGCTGAGCGCGTCGTCGTAAGCCAGCTTCACCGTTCCCCGGGCATCACCCTTGAAGAGACGATCCATCCGAGCGGCAAGAAGCTCTACAGCGTCCGCATTATTCCTTACCGCGGCGCCTGGATCGAATTCGAAGTGGACGTCAACGATGTGATTTACTCCTACATCGACCGTCGCCGCAAGATTCTCGCCACCACCTTCCTCCGCGCGATCGGTTTTTCAACCACCTACGACCTTCTCAAAGCCCTTTACCCGATAGAAAAAGTAACAGAAATCAAGAAAGCCGAAGGCCAATTTTTGGCCCAGGATGTCCTGCATCCCGGATCGAAGGAGCCGATTGCTACCGCCGGCACGCGCCTTACAAAAGAACGCATCGGCATCATGCTTTCGAACCAGGTTCATTCCATTCAGATTGTGAAGCTTCCGGGGGATGACCTCGCTTTGATGAACACTCTGGAAAGGGATCCTTATAAGAACACCGAAGAGGCCCAGATCGCCATTTACCGGAGATTCCGCCCCGGCGATCCTCCGACTGCCGAAAGCGCGAAAGACCTGATCGATAAACTTTTTTTCGACGCTCAACGCTATGACTTGGGAGAAGTCGGGCGGTTCATGTTGAACCGTAAGCTCAGCGTTGAAATCGGAAAGGACCAGGCGGTTTTGCGCCGTGAAGACATCATGAGGGTGGTGGACAAACTCCTCAAGCTCCGCACCGGTGAGGCCCGGGTGGATGATATCGACCACCTCGGAAACCGGCGTGTCCGTTCGGTGGGCGAGCTCCTTCAGAATCAATTCCGCGTGGGCCTGGCGCGGATGAAGCGCTCCTGTCTTGAGCGGATGTCCATTTATGACTTGGACGCCGCGATGCCGCATAACCTGATCAATCCCAAACTCATTGCCGCGGCGATCAAAGATTTCTTTGGAAGAAGCCAGCTTTCCCAATTTATGGATCAGACCAACCCGCTTTCGGAGCTGACCCATAAACGCCGCTTGAGCGCCCTCGGCCCCGGCGGTCTTTCCCGCGAACGGGCTGGCTTTGAAGTCCGCGACGTTCACCCCTCCCATTACGGCCGCATTTGTCCCATTGAAACCCCCGAAGGTCCCAACATTGGATTGATTGCCTCATTAAGCACCTTTGCCCGCGTCAACGACATCGGGTTTCTCGAAACGCCTTACCGGAAGGTCGAAAAGGGGCGGGTCACCGAAAAAATTGAATACCTTACGGCAGACATGGAAGACCAGTACGCCATCGCCCAAGCGGATTCTCGGCTTGATAAAAACGGCAAATTCACCGATGAAACGGTCTCCTGCCGCGCGCGCGGCGACTTCCGCAAAATAAAACCCGAAGAAGTGGATTACATGGACGTTTCCCCCAAACAGCTCGTGAGCGTCGCCGCTTCCCTGATTCCTTTCCTTGAACATGACGACGCCAACCGTGCGCTCATGGGATCCAACATGCAGCGGCAAGCCGTACCGCTCCTCGAAACCGAGCCGCCTTTTGTGGGCACGGGGATGGAGCACCGCGTGGCGAGCGATTCCGGATCTACCATTGTTTCCAAGACGCGGGGAACGGTGAAGCACGTCGACGCCGCTCAAATTGTGGTGGACGATTTCATCTACCGCCTCAAAAAATTTGAACGTTCCAACGCAGGGACCTGCGTCAATCAGCGGCCGATGGTTCAGGTCGGCAGCAAAGTGAAGCGGGGAGATGTGTTGGCCGACGGGGCCGCCACCAAAGGGGGCGAACTCGCACTCGGCCGCAACATCCTCGTGGCCTTCCTCATCTGGCGCGGCTACAACTTTGAAGACGCGATCCTGGTGAGCGAAAAGCTGGTCAAAGAAGACACCTACACTTCCCTCCACATCGAAGAATTTGAAATCGAGGCCCGGGACACCAAATTGGGTCCCGAGGAAATCACCCGCGATATTCCCAACGTGAGCGAAGAGGCCTTAAAAGATTTGGACCAGGAAGGGATTATCCGGATCGGGGCCGAAGTCAAAGCCGGCGACATCCTCGTCGGAAAAATCACCCCGAAATCCGAGACCGAACTTTCTCCCGAAGAAAAGCTCTTGCGGGCCATTTTCGGTGAGAAGGCGGGCGACGTCCGTGACGCTTCCCTGACCGTCCCTCCCGGGGTGGAAGGAATCATCGTGGATGTCAAAGTTTTTGCCCGCAAAGAAAGCACCACGAAGACCCGCGAAGAAAAGCGCGAGGAAAATAAAGAAATCGAAAAAATTAATGAAGAGTTTCAGGAGCGGATCAACGCCTTGAAGCGCGAGAGGCTTCAAAAACTTTCCTCGATGGTGATCGGAAAAAAACTCGGCGAAGACCTCGTAGACGATGTTTTGGGTGAGACGCTCCTGAAGGCGGGACACCGGGTCGAACGCAAGGACATCAAAAAACTCGAACGCTGCGATTGGGAGAGCATCCGCGTCGAGGAAGAGCCGGAACTTGAGGAAAGTGTGCGGCGGATGTCCCGGGTGTGGGGGGACGAGATCGACGAGCTGGTCGAGGAACGGGCCCGACGGGTCGACCGGATCAAAAAAGGCGACGAGCTTCCTCCCGGAGTTTTGAAAAAAGTCGTGGCCTATGTTTGTTCTAAAAGGAAGCTTTCCGTGGGTGACAAGATGGCGGGCCGCCACGGAAATAAGGGAGTCATTGCCAAGATCCTTCCCGAAGAAGACATGCCTTTCCTTCCGGACGGGACTCCCATTGAGATCGTTTTGAATCCCCTCGGCGTCCCTTCCCGAATGAACGTCGGACAGCTTCTAGAAACCCATTTAGGGTGGGCGGCCAAGGCTCTCGGGCTCTGGGTGGAGACGCCCGTATTCAGCGGAGGGTCCGAAGGCGAAATTAAGGATCTTCTCCGTAGAGCCAAACTTCCGGAAGACGGAAAAATTCAGCTCTTTGACGGCCGCGCGGGAGAACCCTTCGATGAAAAAATCGCCGTGGGCTACATCTACATGATGAAACTTGCCCACATGGCAGATGACAAAATTCACGCCCGTTCGATCGGGCCTTACTCTCTGGTCACCCAGCAGCCCCTCGGCGGAAAAGCCCAGTTCGGCGGTCAACGCTTCGGAGAGATGGAAGTCTGGGCCCTCGAGGCCTACGGCGCGGCTTTCACCCTGCAGGAACTTTTGACGGTGAAAAGCGATGACGTGATTGGCCGCACGAAAGTTTACGAGGCCATCGTGAAAGGCGAACCGGCCCTCCATGCGGGGACACCGGAATCCTTCAACGTGCTCGTCAAAGAATTGCAGGCGCTCTGTCTGGACATCACTCCCGAAAAAGTGCGCCCCGGCAAAGAAACAGCGGAATCTAAACCCAAGGACGAAGGAAAAGAAAAAATAAAGGAGAAATTAAAAGTATGATCTGTTACGAGATTAATACTTTTGACGCCATTTCCATCCGGGTCTCTTCTCCCGAAACCATTCGAAAATGGTCGCACGGGGAAGTCAAAAAACCTGAGACCATCAATTACCGGACGCTGAAGCCCGAAAAAGACGGGCTCTTCTGCGAACGGATTTTCGGGCCAACCCGCGACTGGGAATGCGCCTGCGGAAAATACAAGAGAATCAAATATAAGGGCGTCGTCTGCGACCGTTGCGGCGTGGAAGTCACCCAGTCCAAAGTGCGCCGGGAGCGGATGGGACATATTGAGCTCGTGACGCCGGTTTCCCACATCTGGTTTTTCAAAACCATGCCTTCCCGCATCGGAAACCTCCTTGATTTGAGCGTGCGCGCCCTCGAGAAAGTCCTTTATTACGAAGAATACATTGTGATCGATCCCAAAGAGACACCCTTGAAGAAAAGACAGCTTCTGACGGAAGAGGAATACCAGCGGGCGGCCGAGCAATACGGCGCGACGGGTTTCGTTGCCAAAATGGGAGCCGAAGCGGTCCGGGACCTTTTGAAGGAACTCGACCTTGAGAAAATGGTCCAGAAATACCAGCGTCAAGTCCGCGCCTCCAGCTCAAAGCAGGCGCGCGCCCGTTCCATTAAAGTCCTCAAAGTGGTCGACGCCTTTCGCAAATCAACCAACCATCCCGACTGGATGATTCTTGATTGCGTTCCCGTCATCCCGCCGGATTTGCGACCTCTTGTGGCCTTGGACGGCGGCCGTTTCGCGACAAGTGATTTGAACGACCTCTACCGCCGTGTCATCAACCGGAACAATCGACTGAAGAAACTGATTGAGCTGAAGGCCCCTGATGTCATCATCCGCAACGAAAAACGCATGCTTCAGGAAGCCGTGGACGCGCTCTTTGACAACGGCCGCCACGGGCGTCCCGTCTTGGGAGCGGGCAACCGGCCCCTCAAATCTCTTAGCGACATGCTACGAGGCAAACAGGGGAGATTCCGGCAGAATCTTTTGGGCAAGCGTGTTGACTACTCAGGCCGCTCCGTGATCGTCGTCGGTCCCGAGCTCAAACTGAATCAATGCGGTCTTCCCAAAAAGATGGCCCTTGAGCTTTTTGAACCTTTCATTATCCGGAAATTGAAGGAACGCGGCCATGTCCACACCATTAAATCTGCCAAGAAAATGGTGGAAAAGGCCAAGCCCGAGGTTTGGGACATTTTGGAAGAGGTGATCAGCGAACACCCCGTGCTTCTTAACCGGGCGCCGACTTTGCACCGTTTGGGAATCCAGGCTTTTGAACCGGTCCTCATCGAAGGAAAGGCCATCCGGATTCACCCGCTCGTGTGCACCGCCTTCAACGCAGATTTCGACGGCGACCAGATGGCCGTTCACATCCCTCTTTCCATGGAGGCCCAGATGGAGGCGCGTCTCGCGATGCTTTCCTCCACCAATATTTTCTCGCCGTCCAACGGAAACCCCATCGCCACGCCCACCCAGGACATTGTCTTGGGAATTTATTACCTGACCAAAATGCGCGAGAAGATGAAGGGTGAGGGCACGATCTTTAGCGATGCCACCGAAGCGATCCTGGCTTATCAGGACGGAATGATTCACAAACACGCCAAGTGCAAGCTTCGCCTTCCTTCGGGTGAAATTATCGAAACCACCGTGGGGAGGGTTCTTTTCAACTCCGTTCTTCCGTCCGGCTTTCGGTTTGTCAACGAACTGATCAGCAAAGGGCGGCTTTCCGAGGTGATCGCCGATTGCTACCATCAGTTCGGCCACCAGACCGTGGTTGAACTTCTGGACCGGTTGAAGGCCTTAGGATTTGAGGAGGCCACACGGGCCGGCATTTCCATCGGAATCGATGACATGCAGATCCCTTCAACCAAGCAAAATCTCCTTAGCGAGGCCCGCAAAGACGTCTTTGCCATTGAGAATCAATACAAAAACGGTCTGATCACCGACGGCGAACGTTACAACAAGGTCATCGACATTTGGACCCACATCACCGACCAGGTGAGTGACAGCATGTTTGAGGAGCTCCCCTCTTTTAACTCCATCTTCATGATGGCGGACTCGGGGGCCCGCGGTTCCAAACAGCAGATCCGGCAGCTTGCCGGCATGCGGGGGCTGATGGCGAAGCCGTCGGGAGAAATTATCGAAACTCCCATCGCCGCTAATTTCCGCGAAGGCCTGAGTGTGCTTGAGTACTTTATTTCCACTCACGGCGCGCGCAAAGGACTCGCCGACACGGCGCTTAAGACTGCCGACTCCGGTTATCTCACGCGCCGCCTTGCCGACGTTGCTCAAAGCGTGATCATCAACGAAGACGATTGCGGCACCTTGAACGGCATCTTTGTCGAGCCCATTTACGAGGGCGAAGATGTGGTCGTGGGTTTGAAAGACAGGATCCTGGGCCGGGTTGCCTTGGACAACATTGCCGACATTGTCACCGACCAGCTCATTGTCAAAGCGGGCGATGAAATTACCGAGGCCGTGGCGAACCGCCTTGAGGAGATCAGCATTGAAAAACTCCGCATCCGATCCGTCCTCACCTGCGAATCTCCGAAGGGTGTTTGCGCCAAGTGTTACGGACGCGACCTCGCGAAGGGCCGCATGGTTGAACTCGGAAGCACCGTGGGCATTATTGCCGCCCAATCCATCGGCGAACCTGGAACACAGCTCACCATGCGCACCTTTCATATCGGAGGCGCGGCAAGCCGTGTTGTCGAACAATCTTACTTTAAGTCCAAAAATGAAGGACTGATCGAGTATCACAATCTAAAAACCGTCACCACCAAATCCGGAGAAATTATTGTCTTGAATCGCAACGGTCAGGTGACTCTCCATGATCCGGGCGGACGCGAACTGGAGCGCTACACCATCCCTTCGGGCGCCTTCATGAGTTTCAAAGACGGCGCGAAGGTGAAAAAAGACGAAATCTTCGTCAAATGGGACCCTTACACGGTCCCCATCTTGACGGAAGTTTCGGGAAAAGTGCGCTTTGAGGATATCAAGGTTGGCGTGACCATGAACGAGGAAATGGATGCGACGACTGGTCTTACTGAACGTGTGATCATCGAACACAAAGAAGACCTCCATCCCCAGGTTTTGATCACCGGAGATAACAGCGAGATCCTCGCTTTTTATCCGGTTTCGGTCGGGGCCCATATCGTGGTGAAGGAGGGCCAGCCGGTCACGAGCGGAACGCTCCTTGCGAAAACTCCCCGCAAGATTGCGAAAACCCGCGATATCACCGGAGGACTTCCCCGCGTGGCGGAAATTTTTGAAGCCCGTAAACCGAAGAACCCTTCCATTATTTCCGAAATTGACGGCACGGTGGAAATCGGAGAAGGGGTGAAGGGCCAGCGAAAAATCGTGGTGAAAAGCCCCACGGGAATGGCCAAGGAATATCTCGTTCCCCACGGCAAACACTTGAACGTTTATAAAGGAGACAAAGTCACGGCGGGACAGCAGCTCGTGGACGGGCCCGTGGTTCCGCAGGACATTCTCCGGGTGAGTGGAGAGCGGGCACTTCAGGAATATCTTTTGAATGAAGTCCAGGAAGTTTACCGGCTCCAAGGCGTGAAAATCAACGACAAACACGTGGAGGTAATCCTCCGGCAGATGCTCCGCAAGGTCCGGATCGAGGACCCCGGAGATTCCGATTTTCTCGTCGGATCGCACGTTGACCGCCCCCGATTCCAGGAGGAAAACGACAAGCTCACGAAAAAAGGCAAACAGCCCTGCCGTGCGGTCGCGATTCTTTTGGGAATCACGAAGGCCTCTCTTTCCACGGAGAGTTTCATTTCCGCGGCGAGTTTCCAAGAGACAACCCGCGTTCTGACGGAAGCCGCAGCGGCCGGCAAGCGCGATCCTCTCGCGAGCTTGAAAGAAAACGTGATCGTCGGACACCTCATTCCGGCGGGAACCGGATTCAAAATTCATCAGGACATTGACATCGCAAAACAACCCCCCGACTTCCTCCTTTCCGAGCCGGCCAAGACAAAGGAAAAGCCCGCCGAGGCGGAAAAAGCGGAGAAAGCGGGCGAATCCTGACCATGTCTCCCACCATCAACCAGCTCATTCGCTTCGGGCGCAGGAAATTTAAAAAGAAGACGAAGTCTCCGGCCCTTCACGGCGCTTCTTTTAGAAGAGGGGTTTGCCTTGTGGTGAGGACCCAGACTCCGAAAAAACCCAACTCGGCCCTCCGGAAAATTGCCCGGATCCGGTTGAGTAACGGCGAAGAAGTGACCGCCTATATTCCGGGGGTGGGGCACAACCTTCAGGAGCACTCGATTGTGCTGGTCCGCGGCGGACGGGTGAAGGATTTGCCGGGAGTGCGCTACCACATCGTGCGGGGAAAACTGGATTCGGCCGGGGTGAAGGACCGGACCAAGTCCCGCTCGAAATACGGGGCGAAGACGCCCAAATAAGATGAGAAGAAGAAGAGCTTCCAAACGGACCGTTCCTCCCGATCCGAAATACGGGAATAATTTGGTCCAAAAATTCATCAATATCGTGATGGAACGGGGCAAGAAATTTTTAGCCGAGCGGATTGTTTATAACGCCTTTGCGATCCTCGGCGAAAAAACAGGCAAGGATCCTCTCGAGGTTTTTAAGCAAGCGGTGGAAAATGCGAGACCGCTTCTTGAAACCAAATCGCGGAGAGTCGGAGGGGCCACCTATCAAGTGCCCATCAGCGTGCGGCTTGACCGGGGACAGGGCCTTGCGGTTCGCTGGATGCAGGCCTTTGCACGGGGAAAGAAGGGGGCGCCCATGGAGCGGAAGCTCGCGGATGAAATTTTAGACTGTTATAACAAAACAGGCGCAACGATTCGGAAGCGTGAAGACACGCACAAGATGGCCGAATCGAACCGGGCCTTTGCCCATTATCGATGGTAACAGGGGCTCTTATGGCAGAAGAAAAGAAGCAACTCCACTTTCCGTTGGAAAAGATTCGTAACATCGGGATTGCCGCGCACATTGACGCGGGCAAGACCACGACGACGGAACGCATTTTGTATTACACCGGCCGGACTTACAAAATCGGAGACGTCGACGATGGGACCACGCAGATGGACTGGATGGAACAGGAACAGGAGCGCGGCATCACGATTACCTCCGCCACCACGACCTGTTTCTGGCGGGACTGCCGGATCAATATTATTGATACCCCGGGACACGTAGATTTCACGATTGAGGTCGAACGCTCACTCCGTGTTCTGGACGGCTGTGTGGCGCTTTTCGGCGCCGTAGAAGGCGTGGAACCGCAATCCGAGACCGTTTGGCGGCAGGCCGAGCGTTATAAAGTACCGCGCCTCGCCTTCATTAATAAGATGGACCGGACCGGCGCCAATTTTGAGGCCGCGGTCCAATCCATGAGGGAGCGGCTGGGGACCATCGCCGTTCCTTTACAAATTCCCCTGGGAAAGGAAGACCAGTTTAAAGGCATCATCGATCTTATTCGGATGAAGGCTTATATTTTTCATGACGAGACGCTCGGGGCCAAATTTGACGAGGTGGAAATCCCCGCGGATTACCTTGAGGCTGCAAAAAAGGCGCGCGAGTACATGATTGAAAAAATTTCGGAACACGACGATGCCCTCATGCATAAATTTATCGAAGGCCAGACGCCGACCGAGGCCGAGCTCAAAGCCGCGGTCCGCAACGTGACCATTGCGATTCAGCTGACACCGATTCTCTGCGGGTCCTCCCTGAAAAATAAGGGGGTCCAGCAGCTTTTGGATGCGGTGGTGGATTACCTGCCTTCGCCTAAGGATCTGCCGCCGGTGCCGGGCGAGCATCCGAAAACAAAGGAAAAAATCGAGCGGCTTCCGAGCGAAGAGGAGCCTTTTGCGGGGCTTGCCTTCAAGATTGCGCAGGACCCTTTTGCCGGGGGCGGCAAGCTGACCTATGTCCGGATTTATTCGGGCGTCCTGAAATCATCGACTTATGTTTATAACGTCACCCGCGACGCTAAAGAAAGAATTGGAAGGCTTCTGGTGATGCACGCGAACAAGCGGGAGGAAATCGAAGAGGCGGGCGCGGGCAATATTGTGGCCATCATCGGCCTCAAGAGCGTAAAAACCGGAGACACGCTTTGTGATGAGAATCAACCCGTGGTCCTTGAGTCACTCTTTATTCCCGAACCCGTGATTTCGCTCTCGATTGAACCCAAGACCAAGGCGGACCGTGACAAGCTTTCCATCGTCCTTCAACGGATGGCGGAGGAAGACCCCACGTTTCGCATCAAATCCAACGAGGAAACGGGCCAGACCATCATTTCGGGAATGGGAGAACTTCACCTTGAAATTATTGTGGACCGGATGAAGCGGGAATTTAACGTGCTGGCCAACGTGGGCAAGCCCCAGGTGGCTTATAAAGAAACGGTCCAGCGCCTTGCGAAGGGAGAGGGAAAATACATCCGTCAAACCGGCGGCCGCGGCCAATACGGGCATTGTTATCTTCAGCTTGAGCCGCTTGCCCGCGGGACGGGAATCGAATTTATCAATAAAGTCGTCGGCGGCGCTATTCCGCGCGAATACATTCCGGCGGTTGAGGATGGGGTGCGGGAAGCCTGTCAGAACGGGGTCATGGCAGGGTATCCGGTGGTCGATGTCCGCATCACGCTTTATGACGGTTCTTTCCACGAAGTAGACTCCTCGGAAATCGCCTTCCATATTGCCGGTTCGCTGGGCTTTAAAGAAGCGGCGAGGCAAGCCAGCCCCGTTCTTCTGGAGCCCATCATGAATCTGGAAGTTGTTGTCCCGGAAGACTTCATGGGCGATGTGATCGGCGATTTGAATTCGAGGCGCTGCATTATTCAGGAAGTGGGCACCCGGGGGAACCTCAAGTTTGTTCACGGCCTTGTGCCCTTAGCCGAGATGTTCGGCTACGCCACGGTGGTGCGTTCGCTTTCGCAGGGGCGCGCGACCTTCACCATGGAACCCCACAGCTATGCGGAGGTTCCCAAGCAAATCGCCGAGAAAATTATTACGGCCTGATTCAAGGATTAACCATGTCGACCAAAGAGAAAATTAGAATCAAATTACGGGCTTATGATCATCGGATTCTGGATCAATCGGTCCAGGAAATCGTGGGAACGGCGAAACGGACGGGCGCCCGCGTGGTGGGACCGATTCCGCTCCCCACCCACATTTGGAAGACGACCGTCCTGAAAGGCCCGACGATCGACAAGAAGGCCAGGAATCAATTTGAGATCCGGACGCACAAGCGTCTTCTGGACATCGTCGATCCGACGGCCCGGACCGTGGATGCGCTCATGCGTTTGGAGCTCCCGGCCGGCGTGGACGTGGAAATTAAACTCTAAGGGCGAACTTGTGATCGGACTCCTCGGAAAAAAAATAGCGATGACGCAACTGCCGAACGAAGCGGGAGACATGGTCCCCGTGACCGTCCTCCAGGTCGGCCCGTGCGTCGTCACGGAAATCCGGACTTCGCAGAAGAACGGTTACAACGCCGTCCAGCTGGGATTCGAAGAACGGAAAGAAACCAAGGTCTCCAAGCCCGCTTTGGGCCAATTTAAGAAAAGGGGAGTGGCGCCCAAAAAGTTTTTGAAGGAACTCCGCACCGATCAGCTGGAGGGACTCAAAATCGGGACCGAGCTCAAGGTGGACAACTTTGAAGCGGGCGAATTTGTGGACGTGGAGGGGATTTCAATCGGGAAAGGTTTTCAGGGAGTCGTGAAAAGGCATCATTTTAAAGGGGGGCCCAAGACTCACGGTTCGATGTTCGGCCGTGTGGCGGGTTCGATCGGCGCCTCCTCATTTCCTTCCCGTGTGGTCAAGGGCATGCGAATGCCCGGTCAGATGGGAAATCAGAAAGTGACGCTCCAGAACCTCCTGGTGGTAAAAGTGGACCCGGAAAATCATCTTTTGGTATTGAGAGGTTCAGTTCCGGGAACGGAAGAGGGATGTCTTTTGGTCCGGACCTCCCTCAAGAGAGGAAAAGCAAAACAGTGGAAGCTCGAAAAGGTTCAAGAAAAGCAAGCGGCCGAGCCGGAAAAAGCTCAGGAAAAAGCACCGCAAGAAAAAGCCGAACCCGAGAAGCCCGAGGCGAAGGAAGAGAAAAAAGCGGCCGAGTAATCGCCGCCCCCCTTTATTCCAAAGAGGGCAGAGAGAAAAAGGAAGTCTCTCTGAATGAAAAAATCTTCGGGGCTCCCGTGAACGAGAGGCTTCTTTCTCTGGTGGAGAGGGCTTTTTCTGCCAATCTCCGCTCGGGCACGGCCTCCACGAAGACCCGGGGAGAGGTCCGCGGCGGAGGGAAAAAACCTTGGCGGCAGAAAGGGACCGGAAGGGCCCGTCACGGTTCGACCCGTTCTCCGATTTGGCGGCACGGCGGTGTTGCCTTCGGACCCCGGCCCAGGGATTATTCAGTATTTTTACCGGAAGCGATGAAGGTCCAAGCACTCATCGCAGCCCTGAGCCTCCGGGCCAAAGAAAAAAATGTTTTCATTTTGGAAGAAGCCAGGGTGGAGACGCCCAAAACGAGTGAGGCTGTAAAAATTTTTAAAGCGCTTCCGCTCGGAGCAAAAAGAACGCTTTGTGTGTTGAAACAAATGGACCCTTTATTTAAAAGGGCGACCCAAAATCTTTCGGGGATCTTGGAGATTAAGCTGGCGTCCGATCTGAACGCCTATCATGTGCTTCGCAAACAGAAGCTTGTGATTGAGGAAGAGGCCCTTTCCGTTCTTGAATCGCGGCTCCTCGATGAAAACTGGTCCAAGGAATCCGTGACGGCCGGCCAAAAAGAAAAAGAAGAGGTATCGCAGTCATGAGGCTTCATCTTTACGACGTTATCATTGATCCTCGGATTACCGAGAAAACCACGGCGAAACAGAGGGAAGGCAAGTACACCTTCCGCGTTCACCCCGATGCCAACAAGAAATCGGTCAAAGAGGCCGTGGAAAAAATTTTTAATGTCCATGTGACTCGAGTGAACACTTCGATCACTCCGGCCAAATGGAAACGGGTGCGCTTCCGTCCGGGCCTTACGGCGGAATGGAAGAAGGCCACCGTTAGCCTGAAGCAGGGGGAGAAGATCGAGCTGGTTTAAGGTGCCCTATGCCACTGATTAAATTTAAACCCACAAGTCCCGGCAGGCGGTTCGGTAATGTCCCTGATTTTGCTGAAATCACGACGGACAAGCCCTACAAACCTCTCACGGCGCCGTATAAAAAAAGCGGAGGCCGGAATCACCACGGTCATGTGACGGACCGCCGAAAAGGGGGAGGGCACAAACGCCGGTTCCGGATCATTGATTTCACAAGGACCCGCCACAACGAGGCGGCAAAGGTCCTTACCATTGAATACGATCCGAACCGCAGCGCGAGGATTGCTTTGATTGAATATGCGGACGGCAAGAAGGCCTACATTTTGTCTCCGGACGGCCTCAAGGTGGGCGAAGCCGTGATGAGCGGGCCCCAAGTGGAGGTCAAAGTCGGCAACCATCTTCCCTTGCGTAATATTCCGGAAGGCACGTCGATTCACAATCTCGAGCTTCAGCCGGGACAGGGCGGAAAACTCGTCCGCTCCGCGGGGGCCGTGGCGACGATCCTGGCCAAGGAAGAAGAGGTGGCCCATGTGAAGCTTCCTTCAGGGGAAGTCCGGCTTTTCAAACTCGATGCCTTTGCCAGCATCGGCCAATGCTCTAATACCGATAATGGAAGCGTGAAATTAGGAAAGGCCGGGCGGGCCCGCTGGCTGGGTCTTCGGCCCGTGACGCGCGGCACGGCGCAGAACCCCTGCGATCATCCGATGGGGGGCGGCGAAGGAAAATCAAAAGGCGGCAATCATCCCCAAAGTCCTTGGGGTCAAAAATCAAAAGGACTTAAAACCCGCCGTCCCAACAGGTCTTCCGACAGATTGATCGTGAAGGACAGGCGCGCTTAGAAAGTTCGAGGGAACTCCTATGGGTCGATCAGCGAAGAAAGGCGTTTTTGTCGATACGAAGCTTTTGGAGAAAGTGAAAACGGCCAGGAACAAAAGTGACCGGAAGCCGATTAAAACCTGGTCGCGGCGTTCCACCATTACACCCGAATTTGTGGGGCTCAATTTCGCCGTCCACAACGGGAAGATTTTTCAGAACGTTTTTGTGACAGAGAACATGGTGGGGCACAAATTGGGAGAATTTTCTCTCACGCGGATTTTCAAAAAGCACAGCACGTCGCAGGACAAGGCCAAGGCCTTGGCGACGGCTGCAAAAACATAAAACTTATGGTTGAAACTATTTTGCCGGAAAAAAAAGAAGCGCGGGCCGTTGTGAGATACATCAGGATCTCTCCCAGAAAAGTCCGTCTCGTCATCAATACGATCCGGCACAAACCGGTTTCACGGGCCGTTTCCGCGCTGAGCTCGCTTAATAAAAAAGCGGCACGCCTCGTCGAGAAAGGGCTTAAGAGCGCCATGGCCAATGCGAAAGTGAAAGGACTTGAAGAAAGCCGGCTCATGGTTTCTGAAGTCCGCGCGGACGGCGGGCCGATGTTCAAAAGATTCATGTCGCGGTCCATGGGGCGGGCCGACCAGATCCTTAAAAGAACAACGCATCTGACCATCGTACTTCAGGAGGTCCAGAAAAGTTTGGCGCCCCCGACCCCCGAAGGCGAAGAAAAGAAAGCGAAGAAGGCGCCGGTCAAAGAAAAATTAAAGAAGGCAAAAGCCGCGGCTTCTACCAAGAAACCCAAGAAAATGGCCAAGGCGGGAAAATAAATGGGACAAAAAGCGCACCCTTACGGATTACGACTCGGCTTCATCAAAACCTGGAAATCCAAATGGTTCGCCCGGGGCAAGCAGCTGATCCAGTTTTTGGAGGAGGATATGAAGCTCCGGAAATTTCTGAAAGATAAATTGGGTTATGCCGGAATTGCAATGATTGAGATTGAAAGGTCCAGCGGGCGGGTGCGTGTCCGGATTCATACGGCGCGTCCCGGCGTGATCATCGGCCGGCGCGGGCAGGAAATCGACCAGATTAAAGAAGCGCTCGTGGACCTTGTGAAAGACAAAGAACTTTTTATCGACATCAAAGAGATCAAAGACCCCCATCTTGACGCCCAGCTGGTGGCTGAAAACGTTGCATTGCAGCTTGAAAAAAGAGTTTCCTTCAGGCGCGCCATGAAAAAAGCGGTGCAAAACGCCCGCTCCAAGGGGGCCCTGGGGATCAAGATCCAGACCAAAGGAAGGTTGGGCGGTTCCGAGATTGCGAGGGCCGAAGGGTACCATGAGGGGAAAATTCCCTTGAGTACCTTCCGGGCCGACATCGATTACGGATTCGCGACCGCCTTTACGACTTACGGGACGATCGGCGTCAAAACCTGGCTTTATAAAGGAGAAGTTTTGATTAAAAAGGAAGTTGCGCAGATGAAAGAGAAAAGAATCCTAAGCGTTCCTCCCGAAACGAAAGAGGAGGAGGCCCCCCCGGCGGAGGCTTCGGCAAAACCCGAAACCCCCAGTCCGAGTCCGGCCCCTTCTGCATAAGGCCCCGCTATGTCTCTCATGCCTAAACGAGTGAAATATCGGAAGCAGCACCGCGGACGGCGGACGGGAATCGCGACCCGGGGCAATGCCGTTGCCTTCGGCGAATACGGACTCAAATCGGAAAGCACCGGTTGGCTGACTGCCATTCAGCTTGAGGCCGCGCGCGTGGCGCTGACCCGCCACGTAAAAAGGGGCGGAAAAATTTGGCTTCGCATTTTTCCCGACAAGGCGTACACGAAAAAGCCCGCCGAGACCCGGATGGGCAAAGGGAAAGGAAATCCCGAATATTATGTGGCCGTCATTAAACCGGGACAGGTTCTTTTTGAAATGGGCGGCGTGCCGGAAGAATTGGCCCGCTCCGCCATGCGGCTTTGTGCTTATAAGATTCCGTTTCGGACCCGCTTCGTGAGACGCGAGGGAATATAAAATGGCGCAACTGAAGGCAAAAGAAATCCGGAATTTAACGACGGAAGAATTGAAAGAGAAGGTGGAAGGACTCAAGAAGGAACTTTTTTCGCTCCGCCTGCAGGCGCGGCTCGGAAAACTTGAAAAACATTCCACCATTCAAATGACCAAAAGGGACATCGCCCGCGTCCTGACGGTGATGGGCGAGCAACCCCAAGAGAAAGAGCCGAAAAAAGAGCCCAAAAAAGTTAAAGAGCTCAAAGTTAAAGAAACCAAAGTTCATGCAAAAGAAAGCAGCGGAAGTAAAAAATCAAAGTCAAAGACCAAGACCCCGAACGCGTGAGGGTCTGGTTTTAAAGGACGGGACGGCCAAGACCCGCATTGTGGTCGTGACGCGCCTTGTGCGGGAGGCCCGTTTTCAAAAAGTGACCCGCCGGCGCGTGAAATACGCGGTTCACGATGAGAAAAACGAATCCCATACCGGGGATCAGGTCCGGATTATCGAGACCCGTCCCATTTCACGCACTAAAAGGTGGAAGGTCGTTGAAGTTCTCGAAAAAGCGAAAATTTAACCATGATTCAAATGCGAAGCATGTTGGAAATTGCCGACAATAGCGGGGCGAAGCGCGCCTCAATGATCGGCGTTCTCGGCCGGCGGGGAAAGCGCACCGCGGTGGTGGGTGACATTATCACCGCCACCGTCAAAGAGGCCATCCCCGACGGAACGGTCAAAAAGGGGGAAGTCGTCCGTGCCGTCATTGTAAGGAGCCGGGCGCCGCTTCGCCGCAAAGACGGGACCAGCGTGCGTTTTGATTCCAATGCCATTGTTTTAATTGATAACCAAAAAAATCCGCGGGGCACCCGGATTTTCGGGCCCGTGCCGCGTGAACTCCGGGAAAAAGAGTTCACCAAAATTCTATCGCTGGCTCCGGAAGTGGTGTGACGATGAAACTTAAAAAAGATGACACAGTCATGGTTTTGACGGGAAAAGACCGGGGGAAAAAGGGGAGAGTGCTCCAGGTTTTCCCGGACGAAGGCCGCATCTTAGTCGAAGCGGTGAATTACCGCAAAGTCCACCAGCGCAAGTCGCAGGCCAACCCCAAGGGCGGCATCCTTCAGATGGAAGGGCCTTTGTCGATTTCCAATGTCGCGTTTGTCTGCCCTCGCTGCGGGAAGGCGACTCGCGTAGGGTATCTTTTTTTGGCGGACGGCACCAAACAACGGAATTGTAAGAAATGCCGGGAGATTATTGAGAAATGAAAGGCTCCGCCGTTTCCGAGAAAACAAAGGTCCCGGTTCCCCGCCTGCGCGTGATGTATCTGAAGGAAATCGTGCCGGCCATGACAAAGGAGTTCGGCTATAAGAACCCGATGGAGGTTCCGCGCCTCATGAAGATCGTTATTAATATGGGAGTTAAAGAAGGCGGGGTGGACATTAAAATTTTGGAGGCCATCAGCCAGGATCTGGCCACGATCACCGGGCAAAAACCCCTGGTGACCCGGGCGCGTAAATCGATCGCGGCTTTTAAACTCCGCGAGGGCTCTCCGATCGGGCTCAAGGTGACGCTTCGCGGAAACCGGATGTATGAGTTTTTGGACCGCCTCGTGAATGTGGCCATGCCCCGGATCCGCGACTTCCGCGGGATCCCGGCATCTTTCGACGGGCAGGGAAATTTGAACATCGGCCTTCAAGAACAAATTATTTTCCCCGAAGTGGAATACGACAAAGTCAAAAAAGTCCAGGGGATGAACATTGCTTTTGTGACTACGGCCCAAAAGAAAGAGGAAACCAAGCGGCTTTTGGAACACTTCGGTTTTCCTTTCAAGAAATAGAGGACGAACAAAACTAAATGGCTAAGAAATGTTTGGTTGTTAAACAACGGCGCAACAACCCCAAATTTCCCGTCCAGCGGTATTTCCGTTGCCGGGCCTGCGGCCGCTCGGGCGGATTCATCCGTAAGTTTGCGCTTTGCCGCATTTGTTTCCGGGAAATGGCCAATGAGGGGCTGATTCCCGGGGTTGTTAAATCCAGTTGGTGAAACCATGAATACCGATTTTATTGGCGACTTTTTGACAATTATAAGGAACGCATCGCGGGTGAAGAAAGAAAAGGTGACGACGCGGTGTTCCCATCTCACCGTCCGCCTCGCGGAAATTCTGAAACAGGAGGGTTTCATTGATAACTATAAGTCTTTCAACGAGGGGAATAAAAACTTTATCCGTATTCAGCTCAAATATCTCCGCGGCCGCCAGCCCGTCATTCAGGGCATTCGGCGGGTTTCAAAGCCGGGCCGGCGGATTTATGTGGGCTCCGAAGAAATTCCGAAGGTTCTGGGAGGGCTCGGAATCAGCGTGGTATCAACCTCTAAGGGTGTGTTAGTCGACAGGGAAGCCCGCAAAGCCCGAGTGGGGGGCGAACTGCTTTGTAAGGTGTGGTGAGAAAATGTCACGGATTGGAAAAAAACCTATTTTAATTCCTGCGCAGGTGAAAGTGGAAGTCAAGGGGGGCGAGGTCCTGGTGCAGGGTCCGAAGGGGAAGCTTCAGATGAAGTTTCACCCGCGGATGAAAGTGGGCCTTCAGGCGAGCTCGGTTGTGGTGGAGCGGCCCACGAATATCCGGACCGACCGCGCGCTCCATGGCCTCACCCGCAGCCTGATCCAGAATATGGTCCACGGCGTCAATCAGGGATACACGAAGGAACTTGAGATTGAAGGCGTGGGTTACCGGGCCCAGGTCAGCGGAAAGAAGCTCCTTTTAAATTTGGGCTACAGCCACCCTGTGGAATATGCGATTCCCGAGGGAATCGAAATCAAAGTGCCCAAGCCCACTCAAATTGTCGTGGCGGGCGTCGACCGGCAAAAAGTCGGTCAGGTGGCCGCGGATATCCGCGGATTCCACGAACCGGAGCCCTACAAAGGAAAGGGAGTCCGGTACGCCAAAGAAGTGATCCATAGAAAACAAGGCAAGACGACGGCTTAATTTTCGAGGACAGACAAAATGCAACTCGCTTACGAAGAAAGAAGACAAAAAAGGCACGAGAGGATCCGGAAAAACGTTTTCGGAACGGCGGAAAGACCCCGCCTCGCCATTTTCCGGTCGGGCAAGCACCTCTATGCGCAAGTGATCGACGATTATGCCCAACGCACTCTTTTCAGCTTTTGCACCTTGGGCAAGAAGTTTCAAGGGAGCAAAAGCGGGACGGTCGACGGGGCAAAAAAACTCGGGGAGAGTTTTGCCGCGGAATTGAGTTCAAAGGGGATCAAAAAAATTGTTTTTGACCGCGGGGGTTATAAATATCACGGTCGGGTCAAGGCCCTGGCCGAGGCGCTCCGCGAAAAAGGAATCGATTTTTAAACACCCCCGCTCATGGAAGAAGAGAAAAAAGAAAAAATGGAAGAATTGACCAAGACAATTCCGGCACCGAAAGAGAAAGCACCGGAGACGAAAGACTCCGGATTTTTCGCCAGTACCCCTCCGCCCCAAAGTTATGAAAAGGTGATCCAGGTCAACCGCTGCGCCAAAGTGGTCAAGGGAGGAAGGCGGTTTCATTTCAGCGCTTTGGTGGTGACGGGAAACGGTCAGGGGGAAGTGGGATACGGTCTCGGAAAAGCGAGCGAGGTGGCGGACGCCATTACGAAGGGTATCGCCCGGGCCCAGAAAATGAAGATCAAAATTCCGCTTAAAGGAACCACCATTCATCATGAAGTCATCGGTCATTACGGCGCCTCCAAAGTTCTTTTGAAGCCGGCCGCTCCCGGGACCGGGATCATTGCCGGAGGACCGGTGCGCGCGCTTTGTGAATCGGCCGGAATCAAAGACATTCTGACCAAAAGTTTGGGAAGCAATAATCCCGTGAATGTGATCAAGGCCACCCTCGCGGGCCTTCAGATGCTCACGGACCATAAAATTCGAATGGATGAGACGTCTTCGGATGAGAGCTAAATTTCCTTACGAAAAGAGAAAGAAACGGGTCGGCCACGGGCCGGGCTCGGGCCACGGCCAAACCGCGACCCGCGGTACGAAGGGCCAGCATTCGCGGACGGGTTCCGGCCATCGCCGGGGCTTTGAGGGCGGGCAAACCCCCCTCTACCGCCGCATTCCGAAAAGGGGTTTCAACCGTTTTCCCAAAAAGGAATTCACTGTTGTGAATTTGGAACGGCTTTCCGGGTTCACGGAAACCGAAATCACCCCCGAGAAACTGATCGGGGCCGGGGTGGTCCGTAAGTTGAGGGATGGGATTAAGATTTTGGGTCAAGGAGAGCTCAAAAAGCCACTGCGAATCCAGGCACACTGTTTTTCGAAAGAGGCCAAAAAGAAAATTGAAGCCGCGGGCGGCGAAACCCTGGTGATCAAGAAATGATTCGGGCCTTCACGAATATTTTCAAAGTTCCGGACCTCACGCGAAAGGTCCTTTTCACGCTGGGCATCATCGTGGTCTACCGGATAGGAACTTATGTGCCGACGCCCGGAATTGACGGGCACGCCTTAAACCGTTTCTTCCAATCGGTTGCCCAGACGCCGGGAGGAACGCTTTTCGGCATTATGGGAATGTTTTCCGGAGGCGCTTTGCAGAAGGCGACGATTTTTGCGCTGGGGATCATGCCTTATATCTCCGCGTCGATTATCCTTCAGCTCCTCACGGTGGTTTTTCCCTATTTGGAAAAATTGGCCAAGGAAGGGGAAGAGGGGCGGCGCAAGATCATTCAATACACGCGCTACGGGACGGTCATTTTAGCAATCATTCAAACATTTTTTATTTCGCTTTGGCTTGAGAACCCGAACGCTTTTCAGGGAACGGTGATTGTACCAAACCCGGGCTGGAGCTTTCGCCTGATGACGATCCTCACTTTGACGACCGGGACCGCCTTTATCATGTGGCTCGGCGAGCAAATTGACCAGTACGGCATCGGAAACGGGATGTCGATTGTCATCACCGCCAGCATTATTGAATCCATCCCGACGGCCCTTTGGCAGACCTATGTTTTGGTTTCTCCTTTTGATCCGGCAAGGCAGCAATTGAGCTATTGGAAGCTCGGGCTCCTCGTGGCCCTTTTTGTGTTTACGGTGGTCGGGGTGGTTTTGATCATTCAGGGACAGAGGAAAATTCCGGTCCAGTATGCCAAGCAAATCCGCGGCACCCGGATGTACGGAGGGCAGTCCACCTACCTGCCCCTGAAAGTGAATCAGGCGGGGGTGATTCCGATTATTTTCGCCCAGTCCGTGATTCTTTTTCCGGCAACGATCGCGGGTTTTTTCCCGAAGGCCGGATTTTTACAAAACACGGCCCGCTTCTTGGATCCGGGATCGTTTTTTTATTCGACGATTTATGCCCTGCTGATCCTTTTTTTCACGTTTTTTTATACGGCCATCACCTTTAATCCGGTGGAGGTGGCGGATAATCTTCAGAAATTCGGGGGTTTCATTCCGGGCATCCGGCCCGGCCGGAACACCGCGGAATATCTGGACTATGTGATGACCCGCATTGCGGCGAGCGGGGCCGTCTTTTTGGCGATTATTGCGCTCTTTCCCAATATTATTTCGTCGCCGCGGGTACTCAATATTCCTTTTCTTGTGGCGAGCTTTTTCGGAGGCACGGGACTTCTCATCATCGTGGGCGTGATCCTGGATACGATGAAGGTAATCGAGTCCCAGCTTCTCATGCGTCATTATGAGGGGTTCATCCGAAAAGGCCGGCTCAAGGCGAGGAGATAAGCTCTCTCGATGCGGCTCGTTTTGTTTGGTCCGCCGGGAGCGGGCAAGGGGACCCATGCGCGGATTTTGGGCGAGAAGTGGAAGATTCCTCATTTCGCCGCGGGCGATATTTTGAGGCGCCATATCCGCGAGGCCACGGAAATTGGAAAGAAGGCCAGGGCTATCATTGAGCGGGGAGAACTCGTTCCCGACACCGTGATCAACGAAATTATGGCCGATCAGCTGGCCCAGACGGAGGCCCGGAAGGGATTTATTCTGGACGGATACCCCCGGACCTTGGGCCAGGCCGAGGCCCTTGAGAAATTTCTCGAGGGGCAGCGTGAAACGCTGGACAGCGCTCTTTATTTTAAAACTTCGAGCCCGGTCATTCTCAACCGGCTGTCGGGCCGGTTGAATTGCCCGAAATGTGGTGTCAATTATCATCGGAAGAATATTCCGCCGAAGGTCGAGGGGAAATGCGACCGGTGCGGGGCGGAGTTGGTCCAGCGGGCCGATGACCAGCCGGAAACGGTGCTTCACCGGATCGCGGTTTACGAAACGGAGACGGCTCCGCTTTTGAATTATTACAATAAACGCGGACTTTTGACTGAGGTTTCGGGGGACTTGGAAGTCCCGGAGCTTCAGCAGGAATTAGCGAAAGTTTTGGCCAGGTACAGTAAAAGCCGTTAATGATTCGTTTGAAATCGAAGCGGGAAATTGAAATTATGAAAAAAGCAGCAAAAATTTTAAGTCAGGCGTTTGGAAAGTTGAGGAGCGAGCTCCGCGCGGGAATCACCACTTTGGAGCTTGACGGGATTGCGGAGAAATCGATCCGTGCAGGCGGCGGACTCCCCGCATTTAAAGGATACCGGAATTTCCCCGCGACCCTGTGCGTGTCGGTTAATGAAGAGGTAGTTCACGGAATTCCCTCAAACCGAAAATTAAAGGAAGGCGATCTGGTGAGCCTCGATCTCGGCGTCCAATACGACGGGTATTATGTGGATGCGGCAAGGAGCTGGGCGGTGGGCAAAGCCAGCCCCGAAGTCCTCAAGCTCATCCGGGTCGCACGGCAGGCATTTTTGGCCGGTCTCGAAGCCGTCCGGGAGCCCGGAAAACGGGTCGGAGACCTTTCCCACGCCATTCAGGAAGTGATTGAAGGCGAGGGTTTCGGAGTGGTGCGGGATTATGTGGGTCACGGCATCGGCCAGGCCATTCACGAAGACCCCCAGGTCCCGAATTTCGGAAAACCCGGGCAGGGGCCCCGCATTGAGCCGGGGCTTATCCTGGCGATCGAGCCCATGGTGACGGCCGGGCATTACGCGGTGGAGACACTCTCCGACGGTTGGACTGTCGTGACCAAAGACCAGAAACCGGCGAGCCATTATGAAGACACCGTGGCTTTTACTGAAGAGGGACCCGTGAACCTCACGGGCTCTCAAGAGGGAAAGGATGCCTAAGGAAGAGGCGATTGAGGTCGAAGGGACAGTCATCGAACCTCTGCCGAACGCAATGTTTCGAGTTCAACTGGATAACGGACACAAGGTGTTGGCGCACATTTCTGGAAAAATGAGGATGCATTATATCCGGATCCTGCCGGGGGACCGGGTGAAGATGGAGCTTTCGCCCTACGACCTCACGCGGGGGCGGATCACGTTCCGGGTGAAATAATTATGAAAGTAAGAAGCTCGGTGAAAAGAATTTGCGAGAAATGCCGGATTATCCGGAGACGAAGGATTGTTTATGTCATTTGCGACAATCCCAAACACAAACAAAGACAAGGATGAGATAAATTATGCCGCGTATTCTGGGAGTTGACGTTCCTGCAGAAAAGCGAACGGAGATTGCACTGACCTACATTTACGGGATCGGCCGCGCTCTCGCGGGCCGGATTTTGTCCCAAGCCAAAGTGGACCCCAATAAACGGGCCAAAGAGCTGAGCGAGAAAGAAGTTTTTGATATTACAAGCGTGATTCAAAAGAACGGCATCCGGACGGAAGGCGATGTCCGCCGCGAAATGCAGCAGAACATCCGCCGCCTGATTGACATCCGTTCTTACCGGGGCCAGCGGCACGTCAAAGGACTGCCGGTGCGGGGCCAACGCTCCCACACGAACGCCAGGACGCGAAAAGGTCCAAGGAAGACCGTCGGCGGACTCCTTAAAAAGCCGCCCGCTCCCAAATAAAATGAGCACGCAACTTACGGAACGAGTGACGTAAGTTGCAGTGCGAATTTTATCCCGAGCGGAGCGAGGGATCTTTAAGATTGCTTCGCTTCGCTCGCAATGACAAGTAGGAGGAATTTAATGGCAAAGAAGAAAATTAAAAATATCGTCAAAGGCATCGCCCATATCCAGGCGAGCTTCAATAACACGATTGTTACCATCACGGATATGCAGGGCAATGCCGTCTGCTGGGCCAGCTGCGGCGCCGCGGGCTTCAAGGGGTCCAAGAAATCCACTCCTTTCGCCGCCCAGCGTGCTTCGGAGCAGGTTGCGAAAAAGGCGATGGAAAACGGGATGAAAGAAGTCGAGGTTTACGTCAAAGGTCCGGGTTCGGGCCGGGAGTCGGCGATCCGCGCCCTCCAGGCGGCCGGACTCAAGGTCACGGCCATCAAAGACGTCACCCCGCTTCCTCATAACGGGTGCCGGCCTCCGAAACGGAGGAGGGTGTAATGTCCAGACGCATCGAACCGGTTTGCCGGCTTTGCCGGAGAGAAGGCATCAAACTTTTCTTAAAAGGGATCCGCTGCACGGGAGACAAATGCGCCATTGAAAGGCGGAACCAAATTCCCGGCCAGCACGGAAAACGGCGGACGAAACTCTCGGATTACGGGATCCAGCTCCGCGAAAAACAGAAAACCAAACGGATTTACGGCATGTTGGAGAAGCAATTCCGCATTTTCTTCCAACGCGCCTCCCGCGCTCCGGGAGCCACCGGCGAAAAGCTGGTGGAGCTTTTGGAAAGGCGGCTGGATAACGTGGTTTACCGGCTGCACTGGGTCTCCTCGCGCGCCGAGGCCCGTCAGCTTGTATTGCACCAGCATATTTTGGTCAGCGGGCGGGTCGTCAACGTCCCTTCCTTTTTAGTTCGTGTGGGCGACAAGATCGAGCTCCGCAAGAAAGAAGATCTCACGAAGCGCATCAAGGCGACTTTGGAAATGCTGCAGGACCGGCCTCCTGTGGAATGGCTCAAGCGCGAGGCCGAAGGACTTCAGGCCGAAGTATTGCGGTTACCCACCAAGGCGGACGCGGGCCTCCCGGTGGAAGAATCGTTGGTTGTCGAACTGTATTCTAAATAAAAGAGAAATCAAGGAGGAGATATTCAATGGGGATTCGATGGAAAATGTTTGAAATGCCGAAGCGGCTTGAGGTGGATAAAACCGGCCTCACGCCGTCCTACGGTAAGTTTGTTGCCGAGCCTTTCGAAAGGGGATACGGAATCACCGTCGGGAATGCGTTAAGACGGGTCCTGGTTTCTTCGATTGAAGGCGCGGCGGTAACGAGTGTGAAAATTGAGGGAATGCTTCACGAGTTCTCCAGCCTCGAAGGGGTCCTGGAGGACGGGGCGCAGATCGTTCTGAATGTGAAGAAGCTGATCCTGCGCTATCACGGCAAGGAGCCCAAGAAGATCTTCATCGACGTGAAACGTGCGGGTGAAGTGAAGGCGAAGGACATCCAGGCCGACGAAACGATCGAAGTGATCAACCCCGATCTTCACATCTGCACCCTTACGAAAGAGGCCCGCTTCTATATGGAAATGGAAGTGGAAAGGGGCCGTGGCTACGTCCTGGCCGACCGGAACAAAAAAGAAGGGTCTCCCATCGGGGTGATTCCCGTGGATTCCCTTTTTTCGCCGGTCCTCAAGGTCAATTTCGCGGTGGAGGAGACCCGCGTGGGTCAGATCACCGACTACGACCGGTTGATCCTGGAAGTCTGGACCAATCGGGCCGTCAGCCCGGAGGAGGCCCTGCTTTACGCCTCCAATATTCTCCAGCGCCACCTCGACATCTTCGTCAACTACGGAGAACTTCCCGAGGAAGAGGAAGAAGAAGAGGAAGAGGAGGATCAGGAGTTTCTGGAGATCATCCGGAAGCCCATCAGCGAACTCGAGCTGTCGGTCCGGAGCGCCAATTGTCTCGAAGCCGCCAATATCAAAACGATCGGCGACCTGATCCAGAAGAGCGAACCCGAGATGTTGAAATATAAAAATTTCGGCAAGAAGTCCCTGGCCGAGATCAACAGCATTTTGGTCAGCATGGGCCTTCAGCTCGGCATGAACGTTGCAGAGCGGCTCAAGAAGAAAAAATCAGTCGCTTCCTAAGGATCAAAAACCATGTGGCACAGGCGAAAGAGAAGAAGACTGGGCGTCAAGACGAAACACCGCAAGGCGCTCTTAAGGAATCTTGTGAGGGGTCTTGTGTTTCATCGCGAGATCCAGACGACTCTCGCCCGCGCGAGGGAAACTTCCCGCCTGGCCGACAAAATGGTGACTCTTGCCAAAGCGGGCACCCTTGCGGCGCGCCGCCAGATCATCCGCCACTTGGGTTCTCCGGAAGTGGCGAAAGAGCTCATGGACCGGATTGCCCCGAACCTTAAAGACCGGAACGGGGGCTACACGCGGGTCCTCAAATTGGGTCTTCGTGCGGGCGACGGGGCCGAACGGGCCCTCCTTCAGTTTTCCGTCCCCATCGAGGTGGTGGAGAAGGAGAAAAAGCCCAAAAAGGAGAAAAAGCCGGCCAAGGAAAAGGCCGAGAAGCCCAAGGAAGAGAAGAAAAAGCCCAAGGCTGAAAAAGGAAAACCCGAGAAACCCGGCGAGAAGGAAGACACCGCGAAGCGCGGCAGCTTCCTCTCCAAACTAAGAAAATTCCTCACAGGGGATTAACGAAGGCCGATTCCATGGCCGGACTATCCAATCGGATCGCGAAAGTCGCCCCCTCCCTGACGCTCTCCATCACGGCGAAAGCCAAAGCCCTGAAGGCCCAGGGGATCAACGTCATTTCCCTCAGTGCCGGCGAGCCTGATTTCGATACCCCCGAATTCATTAAAGACGCCGCCATTGAGGCCCTTCGAAAAGGGTTCACCAAATACACGCCTGCGGAGGGGACCCTTGAGCTCCGGAAAGCCATCGCCGAAAAATTAAAACGCGATCAGGGTTTAAGCTATCCCCCCGATCAAATTATTGTCTCCTGCGGGGCGAAGCATTCCATTTTTAATCTCTTTCAGGTCATGCTCCAGGAAGGGGACGAAGTCCTCATTCCCTCTCCCTACTGGTTGAGTTATCCCGAAATGGCGACCCTTTCGGGAGCGAAAAGCGTTTTTATCGAAACGGACGAGAAATCCGGATTTAAAATCACGCCTTCCCAACTGGAAAAGAAAATCACTCCGAAGACAAAAATTCTGGTGATCAACTCGCCCTCCAACCCGACCGGCGCGATTTACCGGAAAAGCGACTTCGAAGCCCTGATCCCCGCCCTCAAGAAAAATCCCCACGTATGGATTTTAAGCGATGAAATCTATGAGAAATTGATTTTCGACGGCGAGAAACATGTGTCGATTGCCTCGCTTGATCCTGAAATTGCCAAGAGAACGCTTTTGGTTAACGGCCACAGTAAGGCCTACGCCATGACGGGCTGGCGGATCGGTTACGCGGCTCTGCCGAAACCCGTGGCGGACGCCGTCTCAAGTTATCAAAGCCATACGACCTCGAACCCGAACTCCTTTGCCCAGGTGGGCGCCTTGGCGGCGATCCAAAAGGGCGAGGCGGAGGCCAAGCGGATGTGCGAGATTTTTCAAAAGCGCCGCGACCTTTTTACCGCAGAACTAAAAAAAATCGGCAGACTTAAAATTTTTTCTCCCCAAGGGGCCTTCTATGTTTTTGTGAATATTGAAGCCACGGGCCTTGATTCCATGCGTTTTACCGAAAAGCTTCTGGAGGAAGCCCGGGTCGCTGTCGTGCCGGGCAAGGTCTTCGGAAGCGACCGCCATGTCCGCCTTTCCTTTGCCTGCTCCGAAAAAGACCTGCTCGAGGCCTCTTCCCGCCGTCTCGCCGAGTGGATCCAACGGATTTAGCGCGATTAAAATACAAATCGTCAAACCGATTTAACACCCTTCCAAGAGCATCCTTAATGGGGATAAGTTTCTAAAGTTTTTAATAATGATTTTTTATATCAAGATTGCCCTCGATCTTGATGGAAAGATAGGCATGGCGTACGGTTGTATTAGCGTTACGTATCTCTAACGAAAAGGCAAACCATCCGAAAGGGTGGGGCGCAAAGCTTCGAGCCTAAAAGGAATAGACTCCCTTAAGGCAGTCGAGCCGCCGAATTGGAGAGTTTGAAATTCGGAAAGGGTGAGACTGTAAAAAATGGGAGTATTCCCAGCGCGGAAAAAGTCGGGATCAGGGACTAGAAAAAGAGTCGCCTTTTTCTGTCTGATTTTCTTTTTCGTACAACAAATTTTTCCCTCTTCCGTTGTCTACACTGCCGAACCCGTGCCAAATGATATGGGTGTTCTTACGCCAACCAGCGATTTGGATCAAGTCCAAAAACCCGAAAGGCTGCCCCCTCCCGTGGGCGGGCCTTTTATGGTAGAGACAGCGGATGAATTCTTGGCTGACGATAACCCTCTGACTCCAGCAGAGGATTCTACAGATAAGCCGGAAGAAAAGCCTGCTACGACCGTCCCAGGTGAAAGTCCGGAAGAAATTGCAGGGACATCGGAAGTCACAGATAAAAATTTACTCCTGAAGGCGTTGAATGTTTTGGATTCGGCTCGTGAGACCGGGCAGAGATATGCCGTGCAGGTGATCGAAAATGCCGCGCAGCTGACCCGTTCGCAGATTGAGGATTTCTTCCGGCAGGGAGCCGGGAGGAGTTACGAATGGGGATTCGGAATCATCGGCACATCTATGGCGGTATTCAGCAGTTTTAACAGTCACGAAATCAACGTTGTGGAACCGCTGAAGAACCTCCTGATTTCGGGAGGCTTCCAGGGTCATTATCAATGGACGTCCTCATCACCGACCGACCACACAGACGTTGCCATGGCCAAAGGGGAGGAAGTGGTATTGAGCCGTCTGAACGACAGTCTCACGATCAGCCTTTACGATCACTCGGGGATTCGGAGTGAAGATTATCAACTGCAGTCGCTGGCAGACAGAATGATTGCCGAGCTGAATAGGAATCTTGAAGGTGCGGAAGATTTGAGCGAAGCGATGAGGATTCGTGAAATTCTTTCATCGATTCAGGATTATGATGAGGAAGCGGAACTCACCCTCTACCGCCGCGGCGGGACACCCTTCTTCACGACGCCTTATGAATCCAGGATCACGAATTTCTCCTACAACCGGACGACCCATTTGGCGGTGAATTCGGGGAACTGGTCGAGTGCGGGCACGTGGGCGGGCGGCGTGATTCCTCCTGCCAATGCCGTGGTGGAGATTCCGCAGGGCGTGACGGTGACGTATGACGTGCAAAGCGACGTGAAAGCGGAATCGGTGGTGATATTCGGGACTTTGGATTTCCGCACAGACATCCATACCCGGATGCGGGTCAACAATCTTCAGGTGGCGCCGACCGGGACTTTGACGATCGGGACGGCGGCCAATCCCGTGGCGGCGGATGTGAATGCGGAGATTATTTTCAACGATTCACCCGTCAACACTGCCCTCGATCCCGAGCAGTGGGGCAACGGCCTTGTCGCCTTAGGAAAAGTCACGATTCATGGAGCGGTCAAGAGCTTTGGCGCGGATTCCCGTCTTGCCGCGGCGCCCCGCGCCGGGCAGACCACGCTGACCTTCGTCACCGCACCGACGGGATGGCGCGCGGGGGACCGGCTCGCCCTCCCGGATTCCCGTCAGCTGGATGAAGGGCAGAATTTCGGCGGCTATAACGGGGCCTGGGGAATGGATGTGGTCCAGATCACCGCGATCTCCGCCGACGGCCGGACGATCACCATCACCCGAATTGCGCCGGACGGCACGCCGCAGGCCGGCGGCTTCCGCTACGACCATCCGGGCACCTATGACGGCCAATTCATGCCCCATGTGGCGAATCTGACGCATAACGTTTCCTTCCGCTCCGAGAACACCAGCGAAACCGCGGCCAACCGCGGCATGGTCTATTTTACCCACCGGGCGGAAGTGGACGTCCGGTATGCGCAGTTCATGAACCTCGGTAGGACGACCGAAAGTGATACCGATGACACAGCGTATAACAGCTCCGGCCAAGTGACCCATATCGGCACGAATCAGAGCCGCCGCGGCCCGGTCACCTTCCACAATCTGGCGGGCCCGGCGTCGACCACGAACCCTTACCAGTATACTTTTGTCGGCAACTCCATCCACCAGACCACAGTCGACACCAAATTCCGCTGGGGACTCCTCGTCGAAAACAGCCAGTACGGCCTCATTCAGGGCAACAACATTCACAACCATGCCGGCGCGGGCCTCATCCTGCGCGACGCCAGGACCTCTTACAACGTCATCGAAAAGAATTTCGTCCTCACGGTGATCGGCGACCGCGCCCGCCGCAATGCCGGAGAGGCGCTTGACGGCAGCGGGTTTTACGGCGAGGCCGGAGCGCTTCGCAACAACTACCTGCGGTTCAACGTTGCTTCGGGAACTGTGGCAACAGCGCAGGACATCGTCGCGGGCGGCGGCTACGTCGACAACAGCTATCCCGGCCGCTTTACTTTCAATCTTCCCCTGCAGAGGGGCGTAGTCATGCAGGGATGCACGATCAACGTGACCTGTGTCCAGCGCGACTCCTGGACCGAACAGCCCATCCTCGAATGGAGAGACAATGAGGCTTACGGCGCCATGGCTTCCGGCGTGGTCACCTGGGCCTTGAGCGGTGACGGTTATCAAGTCCCTAATGTTCCCGAAAGCATCATCTTGCGGCAGGTCGTGTGGCATGCATGGGAGGAGGCATGGTTCGGTTACCCTGCCAATCGCTTGACGATGAGAGACTGGATTGTGAGGGGCGATCCCAACTCAAGCTGGTGCTGCAGCGGTCAGCCGAGGGCCGTGGGATTTGATTCCGGCGATTATAAGACCCCCAATTTTTCCATTATCGGAGCGGATGTCCGGGGCGTCATGAATGCCATATCCGGCAGCACGGACACGCCGGGCGTATACACCGTGCGGGATTCCTATTTTGAGACCATCGGTGCGGCCATTAGCTGGAACGCCCAAAAAACCCCAGGCACCCAGGCCGGAGTAAGTCCGAGAAGACTTGAAGTTCACAACACCCGTTTCGTTGCCTTCAACAATTCCTCGAGCTTCCGTGCCATCGATATGAGTGAGGACACAAGTCTTCAGGATTCATGGAAGAATGTGAGGGACGAGGTGTTTGTTTACGATTTCAACGGCGTTCCGGGCGCGAATTTCCAAATCTGGTATAAAGCGCAGGGCATCGGCCAGCCGAATTACGATCCCCAGCTTGCGGGCGGCCCGGCGCCCTGCACCACGGCTGCGCAGTGCGAGCTTTGGCGGCAGTACGCGGTCTCATGGGGCGTGATCGGGCTGATGAACACCCTTTATTCGCCCGCCCCCACTCCGCCTTCAGCGCCGTCGGGCTTGAGCGGGACGGCGGTATCGAGCTCGCAGACCAATCTTTCCTGGACGGACAATTCGAATAATGAAACAGGTTTTGAGATTGAGAGGAAGACCGGCGCCAGCGGCACCTATGCACGCATCGCTACGACGGCGGCCGACATCACCAGCTATCAGGACACGGGGCTGACCCCCGGCACGACCTATTATTACCGTGTACGGGCAATCAATGCCGTTGGCAACTCGCTCTATTCCAACGAGTTCATTGTCACGACGCCGAGCGTTCCGGCAGCTCCGTCCGGCCTGACCGGAAGCGCGTCCTCCAATACGCAAGTGAACCTTGCTTGGACGGACAATGCGACGAATGAAACAGGTTTTGAGATCGAGAGGAAGACGGGCGTAAGCGGCACGTATGCGCGCATCGCCACAACGGCGGCGAACGTCACAAGCTATCAAAATACAGGCCTTACCGCCGGCACGACCTATTATTACCGTGTCCGCGCGGTCAACGGGGTGGGTAATTCGCCTTATTCTGGTGAATTCAGTGTCACGCCGGATGTGGATCCGCCCGTTCTGAGTCCGGTCACAACCCCGGGGACCACGGACCGCAATCCTGCGACGCCGGAACTTGACGTGGATCGCAACAGCACAGTCACGTACCGCTCAAGCGCGGCGGACATTACGCCCTTCACTTGGCAGTGGATTTATAAAATCAACGGAGGGCCGGAGGTGGTCTACCGCTCCGGCTCGGGGCCCAATATTACGGATGCCGTCTTTACCTACGGCAGCACGGATGTGGACTACGAATGGATCATCCGCGTGAGGGATCTAAACGGCAATCAGGCCCAGAGATCCCTCCTCGTGAAGGTCCGGGACTGGACCGCTCCTACGATTTCAGCTGTGGGTTCCTCCAATGTGACCTCGAGCGGGGCCAAGATCACATGGACGACGGATGAGGCCGCAGACAGCCAGGTGGAGTATTGTGTCGCGGGGCAGTTGAATTGCCCGAGAACGCCGCTTGATCCGGCGCTTGTGACAAGCCACAGTGTGAATTTGAGCGGGCTTACGCCGGATACCAATTATGAATATCGCGTGTTCTCCAAAGACGCGGCCGGCAATCTCCAAACCTCTGCCGACTTTACCTTCACCACTCCAGCCAATGCGGCGCCTGTCGTAGGAGCGATCAGCCTGAATCCTCCTGATCGCGATCCCGGCACACCCGGCAATCAAGTTTATCCAGGCAACGTGACTTATTCGATCGCACAACCGACGGATGCGGATGGGGACACCCTTACGAGTCAATGGGCGTATCGGATTGACGGAGGAGCGTGGGTCAATTACGGGACGCCGGGGCTTTCGGTCACTTACACCTATGCCAGCGCGGATATCGGCAGAATTTATGACTGGAGAGTGACGGTGAGTGATCCCTTCACAGGCACGGTGCAGGTGGTTACAGTCCAAGTCGTCAATTCCCCCGACACCATCCCGCCGGTGATTTCGGTGGTTGCATCTTCAAATACCACTCCTAATTCGGCCACCATCACTTGGACGACGAGTGAGGCCGCGGATACGCAGGTGGAGTATGGTTTAACGACTGCTTACGGAAGCTTGAGCAATTTAAACACCGCTATGGTTACAAGCCATACCATGACCCTGAATGGATTGGCCGCAAATACGACTTACCACTTCCGTGCCCGATCCAGGGATGCGGCAGGCAATCTTGCGACGTCCGCAGATTTCACATTTACAACCACCAACACCGTGCCTGTGGCCAATGACCAGTCAGTAACGACGGATGAGGATACGGCGAGGGCGGTTACACTTACGGCCACCGATCCGGATGCGGGCGCGTCGCTGACTTATGCGATTGTGGGGAATCCCTCGAACGGAACGATGACAAACTTCAATCCAAATACGGGAACATTGACATACACACCCAATGCCAATTATAACGGCACCGATTCCTTTACCTTCAAAGTCAATGACGGCACGGTGGATTCTCCGGCCGTGACCGTGGCTCTTACCATCACCCCCGTCAACGACGCGCCGGTGATGACACCCGTTCAGAATCAGACGATGAATGTAGGTGAGACATTAAATCTGACTGTCAACGCGAGTGATGTGGATGGTGATGCGCTTACTTTGACGGCCCCGGGATTGCCGGGATTCGGAAGCTTCCGGGACAATGGCGACGGCACGGCCACGGTCACGTTTACTCCGGCCGCCGGACAAAGCGGCAGTTACAATATTACCGTCCAGGCGCTCGACCCCGACGGACTGGCCGATCAAATTACTTTCCGTCTTGATGTGAGAAACCCGCAGGCTTCGATCCAGATGATCAATTATTCGGGCTTGGCGCGGACCTGCCCCGAAGGTGCGCCCTGTGCGGTGGTGGTGCGTGCGACCAGTTCTGATAATTCCCCGGTTCAGCTCACGGCAAGCAATCTTCCTTCCTGGGCGACGTTTGCGGATAACGGAGACGGAACGGGAACGATTTTGGGCTCGGCAGGATTCAATGACGCCGGGACCTATGACGTACTGATTACCGCGCGGGATCTCAACAATAATCTTCAGTCGACGCTGACGGCCAGAATCGTTGTGACCGATACGCAAAAAACGCCGACGATTACCACGGTGCTTCCCGAGCTTGCACTTCGCGCGGGCGAGCGCGGCGAGATCCGCTTCAGTGTGGCGGACCCCGAAAATGACTCGCTCACCGTCACGGTAGATTCTCAATTTGCCGACGGGGCGGTGGACCCGCTTGTTCGAAACGGCAATGATTTTATTCTGGGGTATACGCCGAATGCCATCGGTGACGGCGATCACCGGCTGATTTTGAAAATCAGCGACGGTACGAATGTGCGAACCGTTATTGTGACTGTGATCGTTTACCGGAATTTGGTGGCGTCGGTGCGGGACGGCAACTGGGATGATCCCGCCACCTGGGGCGGCGCCGTGCCTCAGGCCGGCGACCGGGTCGAGATCCGCAATCACAAGGTCACTTTGAATACGTCGGCGCAGGTTGTGGATGTGAAGATCAAGCAGGGCGGCACGCTTTACGCGAGCCGCACTCAAAGCGGCGGGCTAGATGTGATGAACCGCATCGTGGTCGAGGAGGGCGGGACCTTTGATGTGGGCACGGCTGCGGATCCCGTTCTTTATCCGGTCACGCACCATTTCACCGTCCGTGCCCAGGACCCGAAAGTGATCCAGGGAAATGATGCCTTTGCCTTCAGCAATTTAAGGAACGCCGATCTCAACATGGACGAGGGCATTTATGTCGAATGGGGCGGCCGGATGACGGTGCACGGCAATCCCGTCCGTAGCTGGACGACGCTCGCGCGGGATGCATCCGCCGGCGAAATCACCGTCCAGCTGCATGAGGCCGCCGCCGGTCTTCGGGTGGGGGATGAGCTTGAGATTGTGGGCTGGCGGGATATCAATGAAAGTGAGGTCCGCACGGTTGTGGCGATTTCGCCCGACGGGAAAACCATTATTCTGGACCGGCCGCTTGCCTACAATCATCCGGGTCTGCAGCCTTTTGAGACCACGGAGGTTATCTTCCGAAATCGCAATATCAACTTCCAGTACGGGCACATCATGGGTTTGAGGAACTCCTCCATGTCGGTTTCCTATGCCCGGCTTGAGGATATGGGATTTGAGGCTCTGGGCCGTTACCCTCTGCACTTCCATCTTGTCTCGACACTTGCCGGAACTGCGCCGCAGCCGACGACGGTCGAAGGCAATCTTGTTTTGAACAGCAAGAATAACGCCTATGTGGTGCACTCGACAAGCGATGCCACGGTAGTGAGAAATGTCGCGCGCAATGTGGCGGGTGTGGGTCCCTTCTTCCTCGAGGCGGCGGACCGGAGTGAATTGCGAAACGCGTTTGCGTTTAATTTGGCCGTGGGCGTGACGGGAACGGGCAGGCTCTTCCATATTGCGGCTCTTGCCGCGGCCCTGGGTTATGACCTCACGCGTGCCGCCGGTTTCTGGTACCGGGGAGGCAACGTCGACAGCGAATTTATGGGCAACCGTGTGGCCCACTCGGTGGACGCGGCCTTTGCCTTCACGGCCAATGTGGGAGTCAGTGCCAACGATATTCCGGTGACGCACCGGAACGTGGCGCGGATGTCGAAGATCGGATCCGCTGTTTTCGGAAAACAGAGTTCGGCGAGGATTCAGGATTTTGTGACCTTTTTGGACGTCAAACCGGAGGAGCTTGTGACGGACCGTGTGCCGGCTGGTCTTGGATGCCTTGCCAGCGAGAGCGCCTGCGTCAAATCCACCATCGTGAATTTCAGCGGCGTGTACAACCAGCCGCACGGCCTCCAGAATACGGTGCTGCAACATATCGATATTCCGAGCCTGCGGATTGTGAGTCCGCTTCAGATTACGCCGGCGGATCTGAACCCGGATCTTTCCTATACCCTTCGCTTTCATACGCTCGACGGTCTCTGGGAGTCCGCGGAGCAGACCCGCACCTTTACGCCCGTGCGCGGGGACAATGATATCTCGATCCAGGTACCCGGAAGGTGGGCGGGCCAGCTTCTCAATTTCAATCTCCGCGTCACGCTGGGTTCGGTGCCTTCGATCTCCGGCGTCACGTTTGTGCCGCCCCTCGCAAACGGGACGGATGTGGGACGGAATGTCCAGTTTGAAATTCAATATATTCCGATCGATTTGGTCGGAGGGGATCACGGCCACCTGTGCTTTGCCCATTCGATTCCGCAAAGCGAAGCCGAAGTGGCGGCTCTGCCTGTGCTCCTCATGGACAATACCGGTCCGAACGGCGGACCGACCGGAAAATTCAATATCACGACTTCCGCCGTACCGCAGCCGGGGTACTTTGTTATTTATACTGCGGATCGGAATCACCAGTTTGTTCCGGGACAGAATTACAAAGTGGTGCCGGTGAATATCGTGAACGCTCCGCCTGCGGGGCAGGCGGCAGCGGTGAACGCGCAGGAGGATGCCCCGGTTTCGATTACGCTTTCGGGCACGGATCAGGAAAATGATCCCCTGACCTTTGCCATAACCGCCCAGCCCGCAAACGGCACGCTCTCGGGTTTTGACCCGGCCGCGGGCACGGTGACTTATACTCCGAATCCGGATTATTTCGGAACGGATTCTTTCACCTACACGGTTTCCGATCCTGACGATGTTTCCAAGCCCATCGTCGTGACGATCAACATCCGGCCCGTCAACGATGCGCCGGCGGCCCGGGACCAGGCGGAGAGGGTGGATGAAGATCAGGTGCTTTCCATCCGATTGAATGTCTCGGATGCCGATGGCGATCGGCTGACAGTCCGAATCGCCGGCCAGCCCGCGAACGGAACCTTGAGTTGTAACGGCACGGACTGCAGCTACCGGCCGAATGCGGATTTCAACGGCACAGACACTTTCACGTACCGGGTCCATGACGGAACGGTGGACTCGAACCTGGCGACGGTGACCATCACCGTGAACGCTGTCAATGATGCGCCGGTGGTCCGGAATCAGACCGTGACCGGTTTCAAGAACACGTCGACACCCATTACCCTCGGGGGCTTCGATCCGGACGGTGATCTCCTGAATTTCATCGTTAGCTCGACGCCTCTCCATGGCACTTTGCGCGGGACCCCGCCTCGATTGACCTACACCCCGAAGGATCCGAACTTTACCGGGACGGACGACTTTGCTTTCAAAGTAAGCGACGGAAATTCTACGTCCGAGGGACGTATTTCGATCATCATCACCGTTCTCAGGCCATCAAAAAGATCGGAGCGGGATACGGGGACGCATTATAAGATTTTTGGCGATAGGAAGAAGAGTCCTTCGTTGGCCCCCCTTGAACTCCTTCCTCGCAAAAGAAAAGAAGCTTCCTCCAGTAAGGAAAAGATCCCTCCCGAAGGGAGTTCCTCTAAGGGCGAATATCAAGCCATCCAGAAGTTATTTACCCAGCTTCAAGAATTTTTCACTTCCCAACGAGAAAAGGAAGAGAATCCTGTTCTCTTAAGGCTTGAAGAACCGGCATTCAATCTTCGGATCGACTTGGACAAGACACCCGCCCAATGGTTCGATCCCGAAGTCCCTTTCACGGTCTATTATCAATTGGATGGTGTCCAGAAAGAGAAAAAATTCAAGCTCAAAGAGGGAGAGAATATCCTTGAAATCAAAGCCGAAAAGGGAGGAGGAGAAAAAACCGTTCAGTGGAGAGTGCAGGTGACCAAATCCTCCAAGCCCGGAAAGCGCGCGGGGTTAAAAAATAAAAGTCAGAAATCCGCAGCCGAACCTCAGACCAAACCCTCCGAAAAATAAGGCGTTTTCTCGATTCTTTAGCCGTTTTAAAAGAGCCTCTCTAAATCGGCATTTTTATGACAAAGCGAAGAACATAGGCTAGGCTTTAAATAGCGGCTTCATTTATAACTTATGGATGGAAACATTATGGAAACACCGCCTTCTTCTTTTCATATAGCTTCTCTTCGCTCGGTGAGCGAGGAGATGGTTCATACGACGCGCGCTGAGTCTTTTGCGCGATGGGTCTCACACTACCTGCTTCGTGAAATAAAACCCTCCCACGTGTCTGTTGCACTGTACGACTCCAGGAGAAACCGCTTTCCCGTAAAGATATCAGTCGGCCGATCCCGGATGCCGTCAGGCCTGGTCGCTTTTCCTTCCGGAAATGCCTTCACGGATTGGTTTCGACTCCGTCCGTATCACCGGTTTTTGGTCACCTCCACGGAGGCCCGGCAGAACAGACAAAATCCCGTTTCCAGAAAGGTTCTGGAAGAGATGAAAAGGCACCGAACCGAGATTTGCATCGGGATTCATAACAGGGATTATTTGGCAGGTTATATTTTAATCGGTTCTCTGGACGGGACAGGCCGTTCCTTCAGCCGGGAGGACCGGATTTTTTTTGAGACTCTGGCCAACGATATTGCCATTGAAATTGAGAAGGAGAAATATTACCAGCTTTCTCATTTCGACCCCCTGACCGGACTTCTCAACCGTAGCTCTCTGAAAGTCGAATTCCGTTCTTTTAGAGAAAGGGCCCGGCAAAAGGGGGAGGAGTTTGCCCTCGCGATGGTGGATCTGGATTTTTTTAAAAAAATCAACGACCAACACGGCCACCAGTCGGGAGATCAGGTCCTGCGAATTATTGCTCAAATCATTGGGAGGGGAATCCGTAGATCCGATTTTGCCTTTCGTTATGGGGGGGAAGAATTCCTGCTTCTCCTTGGCTCGAGTGTTCGTAATGCGGATAAGCCTCCTTTAAAGAGGGGGGAATTCCGGTGTCAGATTATTCAGGCTTTGGAGAGGCTCCGGCGGCAAATTTCAGCGCGGCCTTATGAATGTTTTGAAAGACTAATTCCGGTCACTTTAAGCGTGGGAGTTGTTTTTTCATCGCCTGAAGAAACAACAAGCATGGAGTTCTTGATTGAAAAAGCCGATCGTGCCCTCTCTATTTCCAAAAAGGAAGGAAGAAACCGGCTCACCCAGGCGGCCTAAAAACTGGTATAATTCTTTATAGCGTTTTTCATCTGTGGAAGCCGTTGAGCGGCTACATCTCGGTCAGGTCATCGACCGGAGCACGCTGGAGACCCTCCTCCAAAAGCTCCGGTACCGGAGGAGAGACTTTGTCTTTACGCCCGGTGAATACGCCGATCGGGGCAGCGTGGTGGACATTTATCCCGTCAGTTACCGCGCTCCCATCCGCCTAAGCTTCGATATCGACACCATCGTTTCAATCCGGGATTTCTCCCCCCATGAAGGCAAAAGCCTCACCCGTTTCGAAGAAGTCTTTTTGATTCCCCTTTCCGAACCTTTCGAATCTTCCACTGCCCGGGTTCGGGAGCGTTTTCAGCAATTCGAACCCCTCACCGAAATTACGGAACTCGAACCGGGCGATTATGTGGTCCATCTCCAATACGGGATTGCCCGTTATCTCGGCACCAAAAAAATCGAGATCAAAGGCCGGATGAAGCTCCATATGGCCCTCGAATTTTCCGATCGCGAGATTCTTTACCTGGATGTCGGGGAGCCCGTGGAGCGTTACATCGGGGTCGAGGGAAAGAAGCCCAGCCTCACCCGGCTTCACTCCAAGGAATGGGAGCGCGCGAAGGCCAAAACCCGCCTCGCCGTGGAAAATATTGCCCGGGATTTGGTCTCGCTTCAGGCAAAAAGGACTTTTAAACCCGGCTTTGCCTTTCCGAAGGACAGCGAATGGCAGCATCAATTTGAGGAAGAGTTTCCTTTCGAAGAAACGGCCGACCAAATCAAGGCGACGGAGGAGGTCAAACGGGACATGGAGAGCGAAAAACCCATGGACCGGCTCCTCTGCGGCGACGTGGGTTACGGCAAGACGGAAGTGGCGATGAGAGCAGCGTTTAAGGCGGTTTCGGCGGGAAGGCAGGTGGCTTTTCTTGTGCCCACGACTGTTTTGGCGGAGCAGCACGGACTTGTTTTTAAAGAGCGGGCCCGGAATTTTCCGGTTGCGATCGAAGTCCTCTCCCGCTTCCGCTCAAAAAAAGAGCAGCAGAAAACATTGAAAGGTCTGGCCGACGGGACCGTGGATGTGGTGATCGGGACCCACCGGCTCCTTTCAAAGGACGTGAAATTCAAAGAATTGGGACTGACCGTGATTGACGAAGAGCAGCGTTTCGGCGTCGCCCACAAGGAAAAATTAAAAAAATTGAGGGAGCTCGTGGACGTTTTGACCTTGACCGCCACGCCGATCCCCCGCACCCTTTATCTTTCCCTCCTGGGAGCCCGGGACATGTCGATCATCAGCACCCCGCCCCGGACGCGCCTTCCCATCCAAACCGACGTCATCGAATACGATGGCCGAAAAATCGCGGAAGCCGTCCGCCAGGAACTGGCCCGGGACGGCCAGGTTTATTTTGTCCATAACCGGATTGATTCAATCGAGCGGGTCTATGAGCATTTGACATCGCTTCTTCCCGGGGTCCGCTTCGGAGTGGCGCACGGTCAAATGTCCGCGCGGGCGCTTGAAAAAATCATGAAGGAATTTCTCGAAAGAAAAATCGACTGCCTCATTACGACCAATATCATCGAATCCGGCCTCGACATTCCCAATGTGAACACCATCGTCGTGAACCGGGCGGACCGTTTCGGTTTGGCGGACCTTTACCAACTGCGCGGGCGGGTGGGGCGCTTTGTCGGAAAGAGGCAGGCCTATGCTTATTTTATCGTGCCGCGGCACTGGGTGATGACCCTCGATGCGGAAAAGCGGCTCGAGGCCATTGAACGTTTCACGGAGCTCGGGGCGGGATTCAAGATTGCCATGAAAGACCTCGAAATTCGCGGGGCGGGAAACATCCTGGGCCACGAACAAAGCGGCTTTATCTACGCCGTCGGCTTTGACCTCTACTGCCGCATGCTCCGCCGGGCCGTAGATGAGCTTGCGTCATTGCGAGGCCCGCAGGGCCGAAGCAATCCCGAGGTCTAGATTGCTTCGGTCCCGCCGCCTTCGGCGGCAGTCCCTCGCAATGACGATGGGCAGTAGGCGATTGAAATACCGCGCCGGCTGTGATATATCTAAGGGGTTATGTTTAGGCGTTTTCTCCTGACCGGAGCATTGGTCTTCGCCGCCGCGTCTCCTGCCTGGGCCCAAAAACAATTGGTCGATCGGGTCGTCGCCGTTGTGAACGACGAACCCATCACCCAGAGTGAGCTCGATCTCTATCTTCGCCCCGTCTATAAAGAACTCAAGCAGCAATACCGCGAAGAAGAATTGGCCAAGGAGTTCGATGCAATCCGTCTGAAGCTCCTCAACCAAATGATCGAAGACCGGCTCGTTTTTCAAGAGGCCAAGGCCCGCAACATCACCGTGGAAGAAAGTGAAGTCGACGAGATGATCGCCGAATTCAAAAAGCGGTTTCCCTCGGAGGAAGAATTTGAAAAAGCGAGACTGGGGGAGGGTTTCAGCTTGAACGAGCTTCGCGAGAATTACAAGAGGCAGCTCACGATCCGCAAACTCCACGATATGGAAATCCGCGCCCGGGTGGTGATTTCACCGCTGGAAATCGAGACCTATTATAGGGATCATTTGCCGGAACTTTCCGAGAAACAAAGCGTCAAACTTTCCTCCATCACGGTGAAAAAAAGCGACGAGGCCCAAATGAAAGGCCTGGCCGACGAGGACGCGAAGAAAAGGGTCGAGACCATCGAAAAACAGCTCCAAGAGGGGCAAGACTTTGGAAAGCTGGCCCACCGGTTTTCCGAAGACACGCGTGCCAAAGAGAGCGGATCGCTCGGCTGGATGAAGCGGGGCGAGATGCTTTCTTCGATTGAAGGCGTTTTGTTTGAACTCAAACCCGGCGAAGTTTCACCCGTTTTGGAGACGGCCTCCGCCTACCATATTTTCAAAGTGGAGGAGAAGAAAGGAAGCCGCACGCCTTCTCTGGATGAAGTTCGGGAAAAAATTCACGAAATCCTTTTCCGCCAAAAGGCCCAGGAACGTTTCAATGAATGGATGAGTGAATTAAAAGGCCGTGCCTACATCACCATCCGGTGAGCGGCCTGTCATCGCCATCACCATGGGGGATCCGGGCGGCATCGGCCCGGAAATCATTGCCCGGACGCTCCGGGACCCTGAAAAGTTCCAGGATTCCTTCCTCCTTTTAATCGGCGCCTCGAGCGTTTTTGAATTTCTCAAGGAAGAGCTCCATCTCCGGATGCCCCTCAATCCCATTCCCACCCTTCACCGGGATTTTCTAAGGGAAGATTCGGTGAATTTTCTTGATGTCACGGAAGAGGCCGGGTGGCTTTTGAAGAAAGCTTCAACCCTCACCCTTCCCTCTCCCCTAAGGGGAGAGGGTCGGGGTGAGGGGGAAGACGCGGTCTTTCATATCGGCAAGGTTTCGGCCCAAAATGCCGCCCTCGCCCTGGCGAGCCTTAAAGCCGGGGCTTATCAGGCGGCTTCCGGCCTTGTGGACGCCCTGGTCACGGCCCCCGTCAATAAGAGGGCGATCCGCCTCCTCGAACCCAAATTCAAAGGTCACACGGAATATCTTGCCCAAGTGGCCCGCGTCAAAAAATTTGCCATGATGTTTCTCAAGGAAAAAGAAGACGGTTCCGGCCCCCTGCGCGTGACGCTTGTGACGATCCACGTTCCTTTGAAAAATGTGAGCCGTTCCATTACCCGCGAGGCTGTCCTTGAAAAAATCCGGTTGACACAGGAATTTCTTAAAAACCGGCTTAATATTTCAAAACCCAGGATCGGCGTTTCGGCTTTGAACCCTCACGGAAAGGAAACCGGGGAGGAAGAAACCGAAGTGATTGAACCCGCTCTGGCGGACGCCCGCAAAGAAGGAATTTTGATTTCCGGCCCGATTTCAGGGGACCGGATTTTTTACGACGCCTGGCACGGGACTTATGATGCCGTGGTCGCCATGTATCACGACCAGGCCCTCGCCCCTTTCAAACTCATCGCCTTCGATACCGGAGTCAATCTGACCCTGGGCCTCCCCTATGTCCGCACCAGCCCGGACCATGGGACGGCATTCGACATTGCTTATCGGGGGAAAGCGAATCCTTCCTCGATGGAGTGGGCGCTTCAGGCGGCCCGCAAGCTCGTTTTGAGCTGAGGGAACCCTTTTTTCTCGAAGTCTTTGGCCGTTCTCACCTTGGGCGTTACAAAAAACTCCATGTACTTGCCGAGGGCAAGCCGCGTCTGGGCGTCCAGGGCGGGAATGGCCCCGAAGACCGTGGCGATGACCGGTACCAGCAGAAACTGGAAGGCGAAAACCAATTTTTTGAAAAACCCCAGCTTTTTGGCGCTTTTCGGGAGAAGGAGAAGACTCAAGACCGTTGAAATCACGAGAGAGGCGAGCGCCAGGTTGCAGATGACGGCGCCTACGCGGGGAGAATTAAAATGGGCGACCGAAGAAGAAAATTCACGGGTGGCCACCAGAGCGGGCGCCCAGGTCAGAATCAACATGATGGGTGTCCAGGTGGCCCAAGAGACGTTGACTTCAAGAAGCCGGAAGGCATGCATTAATTTTTTCCAGAAGGAAATCTTAGGATTCGCAAAAAGGCCCCGCACGACAATCGGAAAATTCTCCACTCCCCAAGCCCAGCGTCTTTTCTGATAATAAATGGAAGCGCAGGTTTCCCAGAGATTTTTTCCTAAGGCGACATCCATTGAGACCGTGACATAAAAAGGTTCCACGCGGTAATCGCCGTCATAGGCCAGATAGGCCTTCCAGAAAATGGCCGAATCGTCCGAGACCAAATTCGTCGGCCAATATCCGATTTCAACGAGCGCCTGAAAACTCATGCTGTGGCTTGAGAAGGTGACGAGGCGCTCCGGATCGGTCACTTCAATCAATTGCATGAAGGAAGAGCCTGTTTCCACCACGCAGGCGAAAGAAGGGGCTTCCCAGAGATTATTGTGATAAACGGGAATGGGCTGAAAACTGGTCCGCGTCCTTTTGGGATGGATGAGATAATTGTAGCTTAAGCAGGAAAAATATTCCGGACTCACGACCGTATCACAGTCAAAACAGGAAACAATGACACGTTCGAAGGAAATCCGCCGGGCTTCCAGGAAGGTTTTTGCCCACTTCGCCGCATACGTTGCATTGGCGCCTTTGACCGCCCCTTCACCGGGAATTCCCTCCGGATGGACGCAAATTTCAAAATGAAAGAAATAGTGTCCGTATTCCCGTTTCAAAAATTCTGCAATTTTCCGAGCTTCTTTGCCGGCCCGCTCTTCCACGCCGAGGACGACGATCATCCGGTCGAGGGGATAATTCACCTTGGTGAGTGCCTGAATGCTGGGTTCCAGGACCGTCAGACCTTCCGAGTAAAACGGGAGGATCACCAAATGAAATAGCTGTTTCGGATTGGGGAACTGGATTTTTTCGTTTTTTACGCGTTCGAGCACCGCCAAATGGTTTTGTTCGGAATAAACCGATTTGGTCCGGTCCAGGAGAGGACCGAGAAAAAATCCAGGAAATCGCGGTTCCCTGAGTTCACGGAGTTTACCCTTGGTTCGGAAAATGGCCTGATCCAAATCCACCAGATCCATGAGTCTTTCGTGCCATTGCGTTCGTCGCTCCACCTCAAGGAGTCCGTAAGAGAGGACAAGGAAAATCGTGGAGTAGAGGAGGCGGAAAAGGAGATACAAGTCGAAAAGAATGACCACAATCATTCCCGCAATGGGTGCAAAGAAGCACAAAAGGAAAAGAGAGATTAAAAGACTCCAGCTTAAGGTCGCCGGCAGAACTTCAAAGGCCCGCTCGAGCCACCACGCTTTACCCGAAAGATTCTGGCGGCTGTATTGAAACGAACCGTTTTTCGAATCCTCTTTAATTGGTTTAACCTTAGGAGGCATAAGAAGTTATGATTCCTCCAATCCTTGCTCCGGTTTTTCTTTTCCTGAGCCGACAAAATCCACGACGAGTTTCGGAATGGTTTCTCCCGGCTCCGTGAGCTTGGCGCGGATGAGCCGGTCAGTTTGGGGATGGGCGAAATAAAGAAATCCTTCCTTCCGATCAAAGAGGATCTGCCGCATTCTTCTCGAAATTTGAAAAAGCTCAACCGGGTTCCCCTCGCCCTCAAACTCTTTTGCCAAAAACCGCGTCCCTTCCGTAAACAAAATATATTGGTCCCGATAAAACCAGAATAAATTTTCCGGGGTCCGCTTCCCGTTATAAATTTTTCTCGGGGCGGGCCCGGTTTCGAAAAAGGTTTTTTCTTCTTCGCGTTCGAAGTCAATTCCCCAAAGCTCGTCGCCCTTGCGGTAAACAATCCGGGGATGGGAGACGGCCATGGAAAGGTCGCCGGCCCCCTCGTCTAAAAAATAGGGGAGTTTGTTTGAAATGAGTTTACCCTTCTGGGAGACGAAAAGCACGATCGGCCGGTTGGATAGAAAAGAAGCGGAACCCACCCCGAGAAAATAAATCGAATAAAAATCCTGTTGATCGGTCCCAAAAATGAGCCGGGTTCTTGGCGGGTCATCGAGCAGCACTTCCCGCAGTTTTCCTTTTTCATTCATTTGAAGGAACCGGTTTTTTTCGTCCAAAATAAAAAGGTGATGTTCTTCCAGCTCGAACCCCTGGATGGATCTCGCGACCGCCGGGTAAAGAACGCTGTGTTCCAGATCAAGGCGCATGAGCGTATTTTCTTTGAGATAAAAAAGCCAGTTCCTTTGGCTCTCGCTCCATTCAATTTTTCGGAAAGGCTCCTGAAGAAAGTCGGTGAGATTCGTGATCTTGATCGGGTCGCTGAACCGGACGAGAAGCGGGAGGCGGCTATTTTCTTTTTGAAGCACGATGACGGCCCGATCACCGGTCGGATGAAAATAAACCTCCTCCACTTTCGCGTCCTTGTAATAGGAACGGACAAAAATGGGCTCGAATTTTTTTTGCTCAATATCAAAAAGAAAAAGGCCGGGGGCTTTATTTCCCTGAAGGACCACAAGCCGTTTTCCCTCCGGCGCATGCCACAGTCGGGTGACCGGAAAATCCGTCAGCACCTCGGAATCAAACCCGCGGGGAAAGAGGAAAATATTCTCAAGCCGAAGCGCCACTTCGGGCTGCACTTTGATTTTTTCTTCCCAGTCGTGGTGGCCGGGAAGGGTGATCCGGAGATTGTATTCTCCGGGTTTCAGATTTCTCAAAATCAGGGGGGTCCTGTCTTTGACCGGCAGTTCGTTGACCCAGACAAGGGCCCGGGAGGGTTCCGAGTTTAAACTGATCAGTCCGGTCTGGAACAGCTTCTGCTGAACGGGGTTAAAGATATAGCCCAAGGCGTAAAGGACTGTAAAAGGAGCGATCACCAGATAAATCCCTACAAAAATTAAAAAAAGGATTTTCCGCAGCTTACCCATGGTTTTTTCTCCCCACAGTACCTATTTTACGCTTTCCGCCTTCGGGTTGACAAGGCGAAGTATTCGGGTTATCTTTTATTCCAAACGTTAGTCCAATTCTCCCAACAAGTTAGCGAAAGGGAGAATTTTTTTGTCCCGATTCCTTCATCCTTTGAGAAAGTGTAAAAGATGATATTAAGCCAAGCCAAGCGACTTATCTCGCTCTTGTTAGCTTTTTTTCTGGCTGTCGAGCCCTGCGTTTATTCCTCCCCCGAACCCTCAGAAATAAAATCCCCCCCTTCTTCTCTTATCCTTCCTGACGAACTTGGAAGAGTGGAGGATTATTTTGCGCCCTCTTTGTCTTCTCAAAACGGCTTTCCTCCGGTCATTCACATCCAGGACGCTCACTCGAGCCCGGAAGCCCAACAAAAAATCAGGGACATTCTTGTCCATCTCGCCGGCCTTCGGCCTTCCCAACCTTTGCTCGTTGCTTTGGAAGGATCTTTAGGTTCTCTTCACCCGGAATACCTGGGAGAGAATGAAACGGCCGTTCAAGAACTTCTTCAGGGGGGAATTCTTTCCGGCGCCGAGCTTTTTGCCTGGGAAGAATACCTCCGTACGTCATTGCGAGCGGAGCGAAGCAATGACCGTAAGGCTCATTTCATAGGCGTGGAGACGCCCGAGCTTTACCGCGAGAATCTGCAGGTTTACCGGGATTTTTTCCGAAACGACGCCCCGTCTCTCAAACTCCTCCGCGATTTTAGAAATCAATGGGTCAGTACCCGAACAAAACTCCTCAACCCCGAGCTCCGGAAATTTATTTACGAAGTTGAAAGACGCCGCGAAGGACAATTTGATTCCGGAAAAATTTCTCCCAACCTTTATGCTTACCTCCCGTTTCTCGCGGCCTCGGTTTTTTCCCATCTAAAAATTGATCTCCGCGACCGCTTCGAACAAATCCGTTTTCCTCATTTCACGCGTCTTCTTTTTCTGATCCATTTTGAAAAGAAAATATCCCGCCGTCAAAAATCAATCCTTCAGTCGGAAATTTACCCCAAAAAACTCTTTCAGGAAGTTTTCTTTCTTGAGCAGCAGATCCGGCAGAAATTGGTCCGTTCCGATTCCGAGCGGGAATTTTTGGAAGCGTTCGACGATTTCAAACTCCTCGAAAAATTATTGCGCTTTGAGTTGACGGAAGAAGAGTATGAAATCATCTCGCAAAATGTTGAGAGAATTCATCCGGAGAATTTGAGAAAACGTCTCTCCTTTTTAACCCCCTCACCCCCACCCTCTCCCCAAAGGGGAGAGGGAAAAGCAAGAGATTATTTCCCTCGCCCCCAGAGGGGGAGGGGGCAGGGTGAGGGGGGGATGAATGCCGCTTTTCACACCGCACTTCGCTTTTACGAACTCGCCAAACTTCGGGATGCCCGCCTGTTGGAAAATTCATTGAGAGAAGCCAAACAAATCGCGGGGTCCGGAAAAATCCCCACCCTGGTCCTGATCACCGGCGGATTTCACACGGAAGGTTTGATCGCGCAGATGAAAGAAAAAAATATTCCTCATCTCGTCATCACTCCCCGAATCACCCAATCGAATCCCAGTCCGGGCCGGTATCAGGAACTCCTGTCCGGAAAATGGCTTTCCTCGGGCTCTTTTTTTGAATCTTCCCATCTCGCCTGGACCCGGATTCTGACCGGCACAAGCCGCTACCCCCTTTTTAACGATCCGCGCGAGCAGAGGCGGGTTCTCGGCTGGGTCCGCTCCCAAGCAGTGCCATCCGCTGTCAGCCGTCGGCCATCAGCTTTCAGCGTACAGCGTGAAGCGTTAAAAGAAGGTCAAGAAGTTACGCATGACGCCATACGCCGTACGCAAGACGAAACACCCCGCGCCGAGGTGCGGGAAATGGAGGAAAAAGAGAGTTTAGGAGTGGCGGGTCCCTCGTTTGCGGGCAATATGATCCGCGATCAGGAGACCCGCGCCTATCAAAAGGACGATTCCAAGGCCGGCCAGCATAATTGGATCCAATTAATTTTTCCTCCTCTCAGGTTCAGCGAAGAAGGCCAGGATAACAGATATAACAAAGCATATCACGGCCGTGAGCCGGATGGCAAGCGTCCCTTCCCCCCTGAAGAAGTAACTGACAAAACCCGCACCCAGCACGACTTGGGCAAAATTGGCGAACATGCCGGAAAGGCGCCTTCTTCGGTTGTCTCCAAGGATTCGGTTCATAGGGCCACTCAGTTTAAAGAGTCATTACAGAAAAGTCAAGAAGAATTTTATGAAAGATTAAATCGCGCCGAGGTGCGGGCGGATGGATTAGAAGTATTTGACAAATTTATCAATAATCCTTGGATGGTACAGTTTTATTTACCGCCCGAGAATCGGAAGGAGTTGAAACGGGCAGCCGAAGCGGCCTTTACGCTCGATCATCCCCTCAAAGAGAAAGTGCTTAAAAAAGTTCTCGCTCTTTCGGATGAAAAGGTCCTGCGCCAGGCAGATCAAGCCGTAGATCGGGAAACTTGGTATAAAAAGTTTGCCTTTCATACAGGTTTTAATCGGAGAATTTCTCTTAAGGAAATGTTTTTGTCCGATCTTACTGTTCCTTATAATATGGATCATAATCTAGTTCAAATCATCGGTCATGCTGTTATGACGGCTGATCCGAAAGTCTTGCCGCGTTCTATCCGGAGAGAAGGCGAAGAGGAAGTTGCGCAACGCCTTGAAATGCTTTATTTGCTTTACCGGGCCATAGAGATTCTTTCACGACAATCTGATCTTGTGTTAATCGAAGATCGAGATATTGAGTTTTTACTTTACAATATCAACCATACTTACCAAGAAGAAGGCAAAATCAAGGGAGGAGGACATAGTCTTCTTGAACGTCTGTTGGCCTTGAGCCGTCTCTTGATCCCGATCGACAGCCCTCAGAATCAGATTTCAGTCCGGAATCTCTTAGTCCTCATCGAAAAACTCGAAGCTTCTCATCCTGCGTGGAAGAAAACTTTGGAGTTGGCCCGCTCGATTCGTCCTGAGAAATATAGACAATACTTAGCAGCTGGCAGAATCCCGGTCTGGCCCAAAATCCTTGAACTCAAAGAGATATTGGCTTCCGCGAGTACCCGGATGCGAGGTGTGGAAGTCGACGAAGGAAAAGGCCCCTGGGTGGAGCGGAGATTCAAGTTGGGTTACGATTTCCACATCCTTCCTTATCACATTCTCCGGTTGGAACTTGTATCGCTCGTCAATCGAGGCATCCGGTTTGCCATTTTCAAGGCTGAAGAGGCCGGCGCTCAGAGGTACGACGGATCTCAGATTTCCCTTCCGCTCGGCCTCAAAAAAGATACCGAAGTCATCCTCATTGTCCTCGGCCATCCCGATGAACATATTCTTAACCCCATCGCCGATATCGTGAAACGATTCATGATCGATCCGGTCTTTTCCACCCGGCCCGACTTGAAGTCAGAAACCGAAAAGGGGCGTTACGAGGGCACGATCAAAGCATTGAGGAGAAGGATGGCAGAGACGGCGGATCGTATGGCCCTCGTTCCCGTCAGGATGGACATGGAATTCATCCTTTCTAGACCCCGACTGGCAAAATCACTTGCCAAACTCTTATCGTGGGTTGCGGGATATGGCCAAACGACGTTAGCCTTTAGAAAGGAAGTCGAAGAGATCGAGACCACTATTCAAAAATCTTCCCGCGCCGAGGTGCGCCCGAATCTGGGCGCAAGGGCCGAGGTGCGAGAGATCAGGGATTCTTCAGAACTTCGTCATGATTCCCGACAGCGCGCAAGTAAATGGAGCCGCCCAGAATCTCAAAGGACATTCGATACCGGAGATCGACGCGAGCCTCCCACACGTTTCGTGTCCCCTGGATCTTCTTCGCCTGAAGAGAAGGATGACGCAGGTTTTGGGAAAGCCGCGCGATCTGTTTATCCGTCTTTTTCTGAATCGAAGAGGGGAGTTTCCGGTAGGATTGACGAAAGCTCTCGTAGGCAAAAACCTTCACGAATGAAGCGAGGCGAGAAGACCCTCAAGCGTCCCGTCGCCGAGGATACGGCCCCGTCTTTTGTCCCGGACGGCAGCCCGTTCCATCTTTTGCCAACCCCGCGTCCAGAAGTACGCCTGGCTCAAGTCGAGCTTGGCCCGCGTCTTCAAGAACAAAGCAAAACGCAGGACCTCCTTCACCTCCGAGGGCGTCAGCTGCTTCAGGACTTTGGCAATTGGTTTGGGAATTTTAACTTGAGTCGTCGTAGCCATATCGGGACTAATGATAGCATAACCCCCCTTCCCAAACAACCTTCCCTCCGCGCCGAGGTGCGCCAAACCCTGATTGGGTTTGGCACTCCTCCGTCCTTGCGCCGATCAGGCGCAAGGGCCGAGGTGCGGGATCAAAAGGAAATCGACATTCATGAATACCTCAAGCCTGAAAATTTTACAAAGCACGGCCCTTGGCGGGACATCGCTTCTCCGATCGTTTTCCGGTTCGTGAACTCCTTTGTGGGACGCAGCATCGACATCGATGACCTGTACCAGGAGGCCCTTTTGTCCCTCCTTGAATTAAAACAAAAAGTCGCCGCCGGAAAGATTACCGTGACCACCAATCCCGAAGGTTACCTTCGTCAGGTGATCGGAAACCGGTTTCTCGGACTCCTTAAAAAACAGCGTGCACGTAAAATGATTCAACAGGGAGACAGGTATTCAGAGATTGATCTCAATACCATCATCGCGCACAACATGGATGAAAAGGAGCGTATCGAATGGGAAGATGAAATCATTAAACTCATGGACTTGACTATGAAATTGCCCGAGGACAACCGGCTGATGGTTCTCGCAGTGATGGCGGAGCTTCACGACGGAGCGCAGCTCAACGAAGCCTATAAGAATATTTCCGAGAAGACACAAACTTTCACCCAACCCCTTACGGCCGCAGCCGTCAAAACACGTTTTTGGAGAGGGCGTCAAAAGTTGATCAAGCTTTGGGGAGTGAAACCCCTCCGCGAGATTGGTATTCCCATTTATGGCACAAAACGCGCCGAGGTGCGGACAGGAAAAAAGGGGGCCGTGAACCGAGTCAGCGGCCGTGGTGATGGCGGGATCGAAGAACTACAAAAATCGAGAAGAAAAATAGAAGCAAAACAAGCGTCGTCGGTATCCAAATGGGGTGCACTCTTTTACTCCTCCTTTTTTGGGCTGTCTAAAATCCAACAACCCGCAAACATGGCTAGATACATGATACATCCCCCCAGAAACAAAGACAATTCAAACCTTTCTCGAAGCAAGGACCCGATCATTAGCCCGACCAAAGCAGCGGTTCCCGCATTGGTGAAAAATGTTCGCAGTGAATTACGGCGCCCTTCAGTAAGCTCAAGCATGGAGAGCAAGGTACCAGAGTCTGGTTTCTCGATCAAGCAAAAAATTCATATTTCATATGATAAAAATTCATATACCCTAAATAGGGCATTTCCCCGTGCCGAGGTGCGGAGTCAAGCTTTTAATCGAGTCAATCCTTATATAAGCCAAATCGCAGACGCGGTCTTTAAATTAGCGACTCATATTCAGAGTCAAGGATTTAAAGGGATTGTACTATCGGGCGGAAGCGCCCCCTTCCTTTATCGACTTTTGCAGAATGCATGGGAAAAAAGCGGGTTCGCAGAAGCCGAATGGCCAGCCATTTTTATTTTTCCTCCCCATGAAAACCAATTACTACAGGCACGTCTCGCTATAGGCCTGACTCACAACGCAGAAAAAAGAGAGGCTTTGGACGAAGAAGCAGGCATCGCCCTAAGGCAACTTTTTCCAGGGGTTGTCGCTTTACTGGAAGAAAAAAGCCCGGTTCATGGGGCAGGGAAATTGGGTGAACTCAAGGGGCAAAAAGTTCTTTTTGCCGATGATGTTTCCCATCTCGGAAGCAAATCCGTAAATTATAGAAAGATTCTAAGGAGGTTGGGGTTTACCAATATCTCGTTTGCATCAGTGGCTGCTTTTGATGCAAATGATATCCGCAGTCACGCTTTATCAGATGAGGAGCTTCGAGGCATGATCGCCTCAATTGGGGCAAATATAGATATGCTTGTGGAACGAAGGAAAAGAGATCAGGAAGATCCCCGCGTGATGTTCGGAACAACGAATTATGAAACAGTTAAAGCCTTAACAGTTTTAACACTATTGTCGGCCCAACATGGATCTGACATAGGCATTGGAGGACAATTAGACGAAATTATTCAACAAATCACTAAGGCAATTCCTCACCTCCGGGCCGAGGTGCGCCATCAAAACATCGGCGGACAAGTGCGGGAAGTAGAGAAGCAAGAATTATCTTCGACGGAGAGATTCAGGAAATCCTTTAAAGAAGGGGAGAGGGCGGAGGTCCGGAAGAAGCTGAACGGCCGGATTGAGAAGTTGGAAAACGACCCGAGGATCCGGGGCCGGCTGCGGATTGGTTTTTTGGAGGAGGGGCCGAAGTTCGCAATTCGATTCGGATTGCCGGAAGCTCATGCGGAAGTGGCCATGGAGGCATTATTGGAAGGGGAGAAAATTGCCGACCGTTCTCCCCTTTGGCTTTCCCGGCTGGGAGCCCCTTCTTCTGAAAAAATCATTTCCAATAAGGAAAGGATCGTTTTCGTTTATCTGGAGGAAGCGGCTTTTGGATTGGGGCTTGCGGCTTCGATCCCGGCGACCCTCGCTTCTTATGGCCAGAATGCCCATGCGGGGGTGGTTGCTCGGGTGGCATTCCGCCCCGTGATCGAGAGCATCAAAAAAGAAGTCCTGCCCGAACAGAAAATTGTCCAGGAAGAAAAATTGAACGAACTTTTAAATCAAGTTGCCCTTCTCAAACCAAGCCGCCTGGTGATTCTGCGGGCCGCGGACGACGCCTATTTTTCCGCCGCACTCGTCCGGCGCCTCTTTCCCGATCCCGCGCTGCAAATCGAAGTCCGCACCGTGACTCAAGCGGATCTCGAGTGGGCCTACCAATTCATCCCGGGCCTCGTGGAACGGATCAATGCGCTGCGACGGGAAATCGAATCGCTTCGCACCGCCGCCTAATTCCGTTTATACTAGGGAAGTGTCCACCACCCAGATTGCCCTTCTCAAGAAATATGGTCTCGAAGTCCGCGGTTTCAAGGGCCAGCATGTTCTCATTGACCCCAATATCCAGCGGAAGATTGTCGAGGCGCTCGACCCCCGGGCCGGGGAATGGGTTTTGGAAATCGGGCCCGGCATCGGGGCGCTCACGGGAGAAATTCTTGCAAGTGGCGCCCATGTGATTGCGGTTGAGAAGGACGGGC